>Ga0209542_10000516_pt1 | contig 93355 bp, 115 predicted proteins | sample RifCSPhighO2_01_FD_184028 | JGI IMG/M metagenome (GOLD analysis project Ga0209542, IMG submission 184028) | Soil microbial communities from Rifle, Colorado - Rifle CSP2_plank highO2_0.1 (SPAdes) (version 2) | ecosystem: Environmental > Terrestrial > Deep subsurface > Rock core/Sediment ...
TAATGTGCACGCTCGACGCTTTTCTTAATTTTAATATTTCCACTACGCTCGGCTAATGTGCTAATTCAAATGGACTCGGAAAAGCGGAACAAATATTTTGGGGATTAGGTTTCCGCTTTTCCTCGACTGATGTTCTTTTGGCGAGATTCTGAATTCTGCCCGCAGGAGGGGTTTGGGGAGGAATGCGGGCTTATTAAATGCTTACTCCTAAAATTTCCAACTTATCTTTAACTTTTTCCCATTTTGGAAATTTTTTATTGAACAACTCAAAAAACCTTTTGTCATGATTTTTGTATTTTAAATGACAAAGCTCATGAACAATTACGTAATCAATACATTCTTTGGGTGTACTAATGAGTTTGGGATTGAGAAAAATTTTGTCTTTATTCAAAAAACTACCCCAGCGTTTTTTCATTTCTCGTATTTTCAAAACTGGATTATTTTTGTAATCAAATTTATCCAACATAGCAGAAAATCTTTCTTGAAAGATTTTCTGCATTTTTTCTGAAAACCAAATATCAATCAATTTTTTATTGTACTTGCCATTTGATACTAATTTAGTCGAAGATACCATTAGTTTGCCTTTTGTAAGGGTGACTAAATCTTTCTTGCCGTGTTTAACGACAAGTTTGTATTGTCTGCCAAGATATAAATATCCTTCGCCAGAAATATATTCTTTTTCGTAGATATTTCTTTGATATTTCTTAAAAAAGGAAAGCTGTTTTTCTAACCAAAACCATTTTCTTTTCAAAAATCCTTCTATTTTTTTATCGTCAGCATTATGTGGACATTTGAGAATAATTTTTAAATCAGGAACGACTGTCAAAGAAAGAGTTTTTCTGTCTTGTTTGATAAGATGATATTCATATATGAATGTTCCAAAGATAAATTTTTTCATATTATAAAAATAGCTCAAAGTTATTTTCAGCTAAAAGCATAATGGTATCAATAATAGATTTAATAAAATCACTATCAATATTTATTCCTTTTTCTCCTTTTACTACATCATATAAATAATCGTCAATTGTGTTTCTAATTTTTCTTTTAACATCCATATTTTTCTGCCAGTCAATTATTGCCCCCTGTTTAAGTATGGAGAAGATATCTAGAACAATTGAGACATATACCTGATTTTTGACCCCTAAACCCTCAAATTGGACTTTTAAATTGCGATAAAAGACATCTGAGCCATTTAGCCCTTTTATCTCCTTTGGCAAATCATCTCCTTTCTTATTGAGCACATCATCACTAATGAGCCTCATCTGCTTTAGAGCTTCAATATCAGCTAGTTTCCCTAATCTCATTTTTTCTATGATTTCCTCTATTTTCTTTGAAAACTTTTCGAAAAATTCTGGATCTTTATCCATTTGTTCGCTAATAGTCCTTTGCGTTTGAGATGCTATCGCTTCCGCTTTTGATTTATCAGAACCAAGATTTTCAACAGCTTCTTTGAATTGCTCCCTGTCTGTAATATTTACTTGTTTTGTGAGTAATTCAACTCCTTTGGCATCAACATATTTATCAAGAATTTTAATTAACGATTCTTTGTATTCCGACAAATCAACTCTTTCTCTGTAGAGAAGACTGGCTGATTTTCGGATTTCCATAAATTTCTTTAAATCTTTTTTATACATTCCTATCTTATCTTTGAATTCATGAACGAAATCTTGCAAAATGAAACATTCGTTTAAGTTTCTTATAAAATCATTTAAGCTTTTATAAAACATTTCTCTTTTTGCTTCGTCCTTAAGAAATTGCAAATAAACTTCGTCGTCAGACGAAGTTTTTATTTCGTTAAATAAGTCGTGAATCAAACCATAACTTTGCTCCAATTCATTTATTTTCTCTGATACATCAATTAGACTTCCTTTAACATCATTTTCGTCATAATTACCGAAAAGCTTCATTGCTGTATCTATGTTTTTGGCATTTTCTGAATAGTCAATAATATATCCAGCCGTCTTTGGTAGTTTATTATTTTCAAAAAGTCTATTTACACGAGCAATTGCTTGAAGTAGTCCGTGGTTATGTAGATCTTTAGAAAGATACAAGACAGTATTTCTCGGAGCATCAAAGCCCGTCAAGAGTTTATCTACCACAATAATTATTTCAACTCCGCTTTCGCCATGTTTGAAACTTTCAATAACATCTTTTTCGTATTTTGTAATACTACTATGATTTTTGCGAATTTTATCTAAATACTTCACCACTTCTATTTTATGAGTATTGTCTTCATCGCCGTCATCATGCTCGTCAGAAATAACCACAGCAGTATTTATATTTCCACGCTTTTCAAAAAAGTTTTGAAATAAAATTGCCGCATATTTTGACGGAGCTACAATTTGAGCTTTTAATCCTGTGTCTTTAAAATGCTCCGTGAAATGCTTTTCTATATCTCTGGCAATTTCCTCTATTATTTGAGGGTTATTTTTAATAATATTTTCTGTAATTTGTTTTTGGAGTTTTATTTTATGCTCATTACTTACTGTATTTTCATTGTATTTCTTACTCATATCTTCAGATACACGGTCAATATGCCTGTCTACTTGTTCTTTATTCTGTATTGGCTCAACATATCTTCCCTCATAAATAAGGGGCAAAATAATTTTATCAGCAAGAGCGTCATCTATCGTGTATTTATCAATATATCCACCGAATTTTCTCCAGCTTTCTCCTTCACTTCTCATTAATGGCGTTCCTGTAAATCCGATATAACAAGCATTGGGGATAATTCTATTCATTTCAAAATTTGCCATACCACTCTGACTTCTATGAGCTTCATCAATTAAGACAAAAATATTATTATCTTTATCTACAAAATTGGCATATTTTTTACTTGCTGATTCAAATTTATCAATAATTGTAGTAATAACACCTAAATTTTTTTCTTTAATTAAATTGAGTAAATGTTGCCCGCTTGTAGCCTGCACTACTTCTTTTTTTAAATTACAATTTTTGAAAGTATCTCTAATTTGTCTATCAAGATCACGTCTGTCTGTGACGATAATAACTCTAGGATTAATAATTTTAGGGTCTTCAATGAGAGCTTTCACAAACATAACCATAGTGAGGGATTTACCAGAGCCTTGAGTATGCCAAACAAGCCCACCCTTTCGACGAGTAGTATCTTCATTTACAATTTCCTCCTCCTCGATCCTTTTCAGCATTTTATGAATAGCAAAAAATTGCTGATAACGAGAAATTTTCTTTACCCCTGCATCAAATAAAATGTGATTTTTTGTCAAATCTAAAAGTCTTTCTGGCTCAAACAAAGAAACAATACCCCTGTCTTGCCCTGTAATAACTCTGTCTGTTTTCTGTGTGTGTCCTTTTGTCCACCCATTAAGATCTGTGAGTATTTGAGAATAGACTTCTTTATCAATAGGTTTAGACATTATTTCTTTGATATGAGCGTCTAGTTCTTTTATATCTTTACCTTTTTCTTTCCAAACAGCAAAAAATTTATTCAATGTGCCAGTTGTCCCATATTGTAATTCACTGGCATTTGTCGCCACTAGAAGCTGGGCATAAGTATATAATTTGGGGCAATATTCAGGGCTTTGCTTTTTAATTAAATCACCGATAGCTTCCTTGATTGAAACACTTTTTTTCTTGTTCTCAATAATTGCGAAAGGAATGCCATTTACAAAACAGACGATATCAGGACGAATATTCTGTTTTCCACTTGCTGTAAATTCAGCCGTAACATGAAAATCATTATTTTCAATATTTTTAAAATCTATAAATCTAAAGTTTTTAGAAATCGGCTTACCATCATGACTGACCTTGATAGTTTTCCCGCCGGAAGTAGGCATAATCATATTGTAGATATTTTGAGCTGTATCAATAAGTCCTTCGTATTGAATATGCTCTATTTCGTCTATAACATCTCTCACATCCTTTTCACTAAATTTATACTTAACATCATCAACCTCGTAGCCGTTTATTTCCATTAATTTTTTAACAGCAATATCGGAAAGTATAAAGTTTGTTGTATCTCCACCACGCTGTCGCAGTGCCTCATCTGCTCCAATGTACTTGTAGCCCATATTCAACAACAACTCTATAAATGGGAGCTGTGACTGCTTTGCTTCATCAAAATTTACTTTTTCTAACATATTATTTTAATTTATTCTTAACTTTTAAAAGTTTCTGATTTTTAAAATTGCCTTTTAGCATAACTTTTTTGCCTGTTTGTATTTCAATATCTTTTCGTGCTCGACCCGCAACTTGTCCTCCTCTTTTTGCATCTTGAGTTAATTCCGGCAAACCTTTGGAATTTCTTGTTGTTGTAATTTTGGTAGTTGTTGCCTCTCCAAGCATTGTGAGAATAAGCTCAAGTTCATTCATATGATCACGAGGATTATCCGGATTACTTAAAGATTTAAAATCTTTTATTTGCTTGGCATCCATTTCAAATGCCCCACGATAAATTTCATTCGTTAAAATAGCAAAATCGAAACCTTCTTTGGCTCCTCGTTCTTGCCATTCATCTGTAAGAGTATTGCGAACATTAATGCCTCGCATTCTTTTAGCTATCCAGTCATCATTGTAACCCTTTTGTTCATATATCTTCTTGGCTCGCACTATGGCTCTCTCTGGATCTTGAATTTCCTCAATTCGCTCTTGTCCGACTCGTGCAAGCCACTGCTTAAACGGTTCCGCCTTTGGGGATGGAATGGATTGAATAATACGGAAAATACCCTCTAAATTAGTTGCATCAGTAAGGTAATTTTTACCATCAGAAGATAGCATTTTCAGTTGTCCGATTTTATCGGACAACTCACTTCCTTCATCTTTTAGCTTCCTTTTCAAGTCGTCCCAATACTTTCTAGGTCTTTTGCTTTGACTTAAAACAGCTACTACATCAATAACTGAAAGAAACCATTGTTCGTTGTGCCAAGTCCTACGAACCTCTTTTTCCTCAAACACTGTTGGGTATATATTATTTTGTTCTTTTTTAGTCATACGCTTATTGGTTAATTTATAATTTTTCTAATTGTGGCAGATTCGCCATAATTAAACTGGTCGATTTCGACCACTTTAACTAAGTTTGAATTTTCATACTCTCTGGAGTTCGAATCGCCCCAGTGATTAAATTGTTTAATAAAAACTTCTTTTGGTTTTTAATAATTGATAATTTCTTCTCCAATTCTGTAATTTCTTTATCTGTCGTAGTCAAAATATTTGCGATTTTCTTTTGCTCTTTAGAATCTTTGGGAATTTTTATTTCAAAATTTTTCAACATCCCAAGTTTTATATAAGGCATAGCCCCCATTTGCTTTTGAGAATTTATTTGATTTTGAAAAAAGTATTTTAAATATGGGAAAACATACATTACTTCTTTTTTAAAATTTGATAACACATATGTCCTTTGATATGCTTCAAATTTTCCATTGTAATACAAACAATTACCAACCTCGCCATTACCCGCTATTAAAATTGCTTCAGTATCAAAAGAATAATTATCGCTGTATGTATTATCTTTCGCACAAGTAAAAAACGGGTATTTCCCATCAGGATTCCCTTCATTAACATCTTTTTTACCTGTTTTTATATCACAAATATCACCAAGTTTTACAACCTCATTACCAGTCAATAAATTCTGTATCAAGCCTTTTTTAATTTGCTTTTTAATTTCAATTTTTTTATTTAAATTTTCAATCGCCTTGTCCCAAGTCTCTAGAACTGAAACAATGCGATTTTGTTCGGGGAGAGATGGGAGATGTAATTTTATTTCCTCCATATCACTCTTATAAATATGAACTATTGATTGCCCTTGCCCTAGTTCTCGAAGTTTTTTCCTTCCTTCGCCAAAATTTAAAAAATATGCCAAGAATAAACTATTAGCATTATTAGGTCTAAAAATAATTACATCCCCACCTGCGTAGCAATCTTCTTTTAAAAGATAAGTTGCAGACTTCCCAATTTCATCGTTTGTTTCTCCAGATCCAGCAAATAAAATATCTCCATATTTTATTTTTTTTGTAAGAGGGATTATTTCATCAGAGATAAAAGAATAAATTTTATCAACTTTAATATTATGCCTAGTGTATAGCTCACCATAACGAATAGCATTATGACCACTTTCTGAAAGTTGTTCTTTTGAAATTTCAGCACCTTTGGAAAATACTCCAACATCAGTGAGCTTTGTTAGTTGCCATCCATTTGGAATATTTTTTTGTAGTTGGTTAATTATCATAATTTTTTTAGACTTGCCTTTCTGCTCAACGTCAAGCAGAAAAGTAAATTTAAAAATAACTGTTATTCTTTAATTTCTGCTAGTTTAAGAAGTCTATTATAAAGCTCTTCTAAAATTCCTGCTGGACTTCCCGCTGCCCCTCCACGAGCCCATTCTTTTGTGATTTCTATGGCTTTTTCTAAACAATCTTGTTTATTCATCTTAATATTTTAATTAACTAAATTAATAATTCGACCTTTATTTATTTTATTTTGTTTGAGAAAGAGGATCTTTTACTTTATCCGCTACATCATCAATAATTCCTTTCTTTGCTTTAGCTAACTCTATAAATTTATCAAACATGCTCGCATCTTTTCCATAAACTTCACTTGGATTACGTTTAATAACCTCCAATAAGGCGTCTTCAAGTTCTGAAATTTTTAATAATTCATAAGATCGCTCTTTTGAAATAAAAAGAATATACATTTGTACAACTCTCAACTTATGGTTATATTCCTCAAATAATCTCCTTCGCTGAGAAATATTTCTTTCTCCAAACCAAGAAACCCACAAAAGAGGAAGGGAGACCGAGATTTTGTAGAAAATATATTGTGAACCAATTAAAGTACTACCACCAAGAGTCTGTATTCTCAAAATATCTTTAATAAATTGTGGTTCAATAAAAATTATTCCAATAGAAACAAGAGGTAAAACAAACAGTCCATAATTTAGAACATTAGTTATAATATTAGGTAAACATTTTAAAACGGATGAAAAAAAATCTCTATTAAAACCAGAAATCTTTTTAAACCCAATTGATCCATAAATTTGCATTGATTCAAGATAGCCTTGAGCAAGCGTTCGCACTGTAGCATCAGAAAGAAGTGAACCAACTTCTGCTTGTTTAGTAGCAATATTTGCTTCAATGTTTTCAATAATTTTTTGCTTACCTTCCAACATTGGGGTTATTTCCTCTTTAATTTTTTTATTAAACGACTCAATTCCGTCTATGTCTTCACGTAATTTAGATATTCTACTTGGTACACCTTCAACCTCAGTGTATAAGCTGTTATAAGTTTCTAAAATTAATTTATGGGCATTTTCTATTGATTTTACATAACCATCTTCTTTTGTAAGTTCTGTGTGAAAATTTGTTATCTCTTCAATAAGGGTTTTTATTTTCTTTTCTTGTCCTTCCACCCCACCATCTCCACCAAACATATAAACATAAAATTCTGTAATCTTGTCTTGGGATTCTTTTATGTCTGTTTTAATAGAATTATCTCCTTCAAGAAGTTCTTTGTGATAATTTCGAATTTCTTCTAACTTGGTATTAATTTCTGAAACTTTTGAAACTCCTGCCTCGTTATTATTGAACAAATTTTCATATTCTTTCTTTATATTATAAAGACTGGTTTCAATTTCTAATACAATGGACTGTTTTCCTTCCTCAGCTTCAAAAAGTTTTTTATACGATTCACTAATTGTTTTTATTTTAGAAAGTGCATCCTTAACAAAAGAATTGAACTCTTGTTTATTAAATGTATTTTCTGTTGTATTTGTTGTTTCTTCCATAAATTTTATTTACCCCCTAATCCTTTTAATCCCGACCCTTTAATTTTTCTTTTAATTTCTAATCTTTTAACTCTAACGATTTCTGTATCATTTCCTGTTTTTGAAAGTATCATACAATCAGGTTTTTTGTCTGTTTCCCAAAACTCTTTAATCGGTTTTATTACTTTTGTCATAATTTTTTAATTCTTATTTCCTTTAATTTTTTTGACCTTTGCTAATTTCTTTATTCTCGTTTGTGCTTTTCCAATAGCATCGGGAGTAGGAAGTTCTTCCGGCATAGTGCCACCAAGACTTGTAATAGTATTTCTTACTTTTTGACCAACATTAAAATGAGCCAGATTAGCTTCACCTTGCCCTTTAATATTTTCTCTTTTAATTTTTGCTTCTGTCTGAGTTGCTCTAAATAAATTTGCTGCTAATTCCTCACTATTCATATGGTCTAATATTTTCTGACTTTTTGTTAATTTTTTCTTTGCGTGAATATCTTGCATAGTTAACCCACCATATAAACCCTTATATCCTGAATTTTGAAAAATGGCAAAACTTTCTACGCCAGCCCCAGAGGCTGTTTGCATTAAACTAGTGTTATGTTTTTTCATTTCTTCACGCAAGAAAACACGTTTATTGTCTTCAATTAAAGTATCTGTCTTTTCTTGTCTTCTTGTTTGAATTGCAAAGTATGTTTGACCTTTTGCAACTACAACTTTTGTAGGATCTGAATTTTGAACAATCAAATAGCAGGCATATCGTGATAAATAAACTGTTTCTATTGGTTTTTCTGCTCCCGACCCGATTTGCACCATTTCGTTGGCTTCAACGAAATGGTTGTGGATAACTTCCTCGCTATTTTCACAAGCTATTTTAGCCTTGTCTATAACACCTAAAAAATTACGATAATCAGTATATTCTAAAGCTTTTGCGAGATCACGAGATGACCAATATTCCTTTCCGTCGTCATCTAGTCTTTTTATGGTTTCAAATATATTTTCTTTCATTTTATTTAATCCCTAATTCTTTTAAATATTCGGCCATTTGTTTTTCGAGTTTCTGAAGCTGTGGTTCTAATTCCGCAAGCTCTTTCAAGTTTGCCTTTATATCAACCGGTTCTTCTTCTATAAATGTATCTACATAACGCGTGATGTTGAGATTAAAATCATTTTCTTCAAGTTCTTTAAACTCCACACTACGAGCAAATTTTTCTATATCCTTTCTTTTTTTGTAAGTAGTATAAATCTTCTCAATGTTTTCTTCGGCCAAAATATTTTGAGCCTTGTTTGCCTTAAACTCTTTTGACGCTTCTATAAAGAAAATATCTTTTTTGTTTTCATTTGCTCCACCTTTTTCTCTTGATCTATCTATTACAAGAACGGCAACAGGAATACCAGTAGTTTGGAATAATCCAGCAGGTAAACCAATAACCGCATCAATAATATTTTCTTTTATCAACTGTTCACGAATTTTTCCTTCTGCTCCACTTCTGAAAAGAACACCGTGCGGAACTATCACAGCGATGCGTCCTGTCTTTGGTTTGGCGGTTTCTACCATGTGAGTAATAAATGCAAAGTCCCCTTTGTCTTTTGGTGGAACACCTCTCCAAAATCTTTTGTATTTGTCTGCTTCAGCATGTTCAGCACCCCATTTTTTAAGCGAAAACGGTGGGTTGGCTACAATATTATCAAATTTCATTAAGTGGTCATTTTCTACAAGTAAAGGATTATTGAGAGTATCGCCCCATTCAAGACGTGCAGAATCTTTCCCGTGAAGAAACATATTCATACGAGCAAGCTGATATGTTGAACCTGTTGACTCTTGCCCATAAAGAGCATAATTTGTTGAACCTTGTTTTTCTACCTCTTCACCAGCGAGCAAAAGTAGCCCGCCTGAACCGCAACAAGGATCGCATATACGAGCTCCGGGCTTTGGTTCAGCAAGTTTTGCAACTAAGTGAGCAACATTTCTCACGGTGAAGAACTCCCCAGCTTTTTTACCAGCATCAGCACCAAAGCGCTCAATCATATACATATAGGAATTCCCGATAATGTCATCGCCTGTATCTGATAAATCCATACCTGCAAAATCGTGAATTAAATGGCGAAGCATTTTATTTCGCTCATTTAGTTTCCCGAGTGTTGATTCAGAATTAAAATCCACACTAAATACACCTTCAAGTTTTTCTTTGTTTGCATCTTCTATTCGCTCAAGGGCTTTATTTATTTCTTCACCAACGTTATCTTGTTCTAAGACAGAATAGATGTAATCAAAGGAAGATTTTTTCGGAAGAAAAAATCGGTCAAGTTTCATTTTCTCCTCAATGCGCTTTTCATCACCTCCAAAACGCTTTTTATATTCTTCGTGTCTTTTCTTTGACAGATCGCTCAAGTATTTAAAAAAGAGCATGGAGAGAACATAATCTTTGTAGATTCCCGCATCAACCTGAGTGCGAGAGGAGTCCGCCGCTTGCCAGAGAATTCTATTGAGGTCTTCTTGTGTGTATTTTTTTTGTGTCATGTTATTTTTTAATTAAGTTTGTAATAGTTGCGTTTATAATTTCTTGTTTGAGTTCTTTTTTCCTATCATATATTTTCTCTTGCTGTTTGATGTTTTGGTTCAGTTTGATTAAAGAGTGTTGTGTTTCTAGTGGGGGTATTGGTATTTTTATTTCTTCTTCAAACTTTTTCCGTGATATTGCCCGTATGTATGAACCTGCTGCTGTTTCTAAAATTTTATTCTGTCCTTCTGTTGAATTAAAATAGAGCGATATGTATTCTGGCAGTACTTCTTTTTTCTTTATTCTCAAAATTAAAAGTGATGATGAGGCTATAATGTTAGAAGTATCTAGATTGAAAATGGCAGAACGAAACGAGCCAACACCCATACCACGAGAAACGATAAGAACATCATCTTTCTGAAGAAAGGAACCTGTACGGGTACCCTTAAACGAAATAGGGGTCAACTTTTCTGTTTCTGTGATATTTTCCCCTTGGGTTATGTCTTTTGCCTGTAATACAAGAATATCTCTAGTTTTAACAGTTTCTATGGCTCCTCTAAAGGTATAGCCATTTATTACCTCTGCAAAATTTGATATTTTCATATACATACAGATAGTATACTGCATTTAAACTAAAAAAGCAAGCCCCTAGCCTGTGGATAACCTTTTGCTCTATGATATATAGGGTTTTAGATAAGGTGTTCCTTTTGAAAACTTAAATAACTCGATTTACTTAAAATAACATGATCGGTAATTTCAATTCCTAAAATTTTTCCTGCTTCAATCAGCCGTTCGGTGATTTTCTTATCTTCGGTAGACGGATTTAGATCTTGAGACGGATGATTATGAGCAATTATTATGCTTGCTGAATGGAGAGCAATTGCTGGTTCAAAAACTTCTCTTGGATGGACAAGACTTGAGTTAAGTGTGCCGATTGAAATAATTTGTCTTTCAATTAATCTATTTTGTGTATCTAAATAAAATGCGAGAAAATGTTCTTTCTTTGATTCACAGATGTCAGAGCATGATTTCCAAACATCTTTAGCCGATAAAATTTCTGTTTTATTATCGGAATTTAATCTTTTCCCTAATTCAAACAATGCGAACACTTGCGAAGCTTTAGCATTACCAAGTCCTTTTATTTCTAATAAATCTTTTAGTGTTATATTTTTTATTCCAATTTTTTCAACGACTTTTAGAATTTTTTTAGAAAGTTCAAGAACATTCAACCCTTTTATTCCAGAACCGAGAAGAATTGCGAGAAGTTCGTGGTCTTTTAATTTGCCAGAGCCGTATTTCGCAAGTTTTTCGCGTGGTAAATCTACTTTGTCAAAATCCTTAATTTTCATAACTCAATCATCTCACTTTTTTATTTATTTTTCAATCAAAATTTTGGTATAATCTATTTATGCCCTCTGACGAAAATATAATTTCTGCCAAACCCGCGCCTTTGGCGGGGCAAGAATCTATTCCATCAAGCCCCCAAGAGCCCACAGAGCCAGTACCCGAAATTACCCCTGTTTCCGCTAGTGTCGATATGCCCCCTGAAACCCCAGAATCCCCTAAAAACGCAGATATCCCCGTTTCCCTCAATAATGATAATCCTCAAAATGAGCCTATTTCTACCCTTGGCCCTGAAGAAGCAAAACCCAAAGAATTACCCGCCGAAGGCGGAAAAGCTGAAGGAATTTCTGAACCTGTGCAAGCTTTTGAACCCCGAACGGCTCAAATACCAGTAAATGAGCCGTTGAAGTCTGAGAGTGAGCCGTTGACTCAAACTAAGGCGGAGGCAACGCCTCCGCCGGTAATTCCAACTTCTCGAAGTAGCGTTTTAGAACTTCTCAATAAAGCAAAACTTGCAATCCAATTCAGAAAAAGAAAAAAACTGGATCGGATTATAAATTTGTTTTCCACTAAATCTAAAATCACAAACGACGAAGTCGAAAAGTTTTTGCACGTTTCGGATGCAACTGCTACAAGATATCTCTCACAACTAGAAAAAGAAAATAAAATTAAGCAAACCGGAAAAACTGGGCATTCGGTATTTTATTCTAAAATATAAAAAATGGACGAAGAATTTAAAAAAGAAGATTCAGAAGAAGTTGACGAAGAAATTTTGGAACTTATGGAAAATCATGGATTAGATCAAGATGAAGCCGAACATGTAAAAGAAATTATGGATACGGAAGGATTGGATGAAGAAGAAGCGGTTGAGCTGAAAGATGATTTGTAAATTCTAGGGAGTCCGCCGTCTCCTCTTTTCCTCACGGCGGTTTTGTGCGCGAACGGGTGGGTGGGTCAAGCACATGCATTTTTCCGCCTCGGGCATTTCCGCTAGGGTGTCCACGACTAAAGGACGAGTGCCTGACCCGAATTGCAATGAGTTCTCGAAAGCGAAAGCTACACACTAAACATAATATTGAAAAACGTAGAGTGGGGATGGCGAGGGCAGACTCCGCCAGCGGGCGGAGAGCCCGACCCGGGGAGAGGAAACTTCCTCTCCCCAAGAAGTTGCGGGCAATCTAGTGAACGGCTCATTTCCTGGTATTTGAGCCGTTCGGCTATTTGTTTGCCCGCTCCTGCAATCTAGGCACTCGTAGCCCTAGCGGAAATGCCCGAGGCGGATGCCGAGGGGTGATGTCAAAAACTTTGCGTAACCACTGAAATAGAAAAATGGTATAATGCCCGAGACAATGTTTTAGAATTTTGATTTTGGATTTCTCCTGCGGGCAGAATTCGGAATCTCGCCAAAAGATACAGTCGAGGAAAATGGAAATCCTAATCCCCAAAATATTTGTTCCGCTTTTCCGAGTCCATTTGAATTAGCACATTAGCCGAGCGTAGTGGAAATATTAAAATTAAGAAAAGCGTCGAGCGTGCACATTAGCTTTAATCATTTGGATTTAGCTCGAAATAGTTTCGAACTTTGTCCAACATACACCGCCCAAAAATAAGATTAAAATTTATTAATAAGCAAAAAACAAAAACTTTATGTCAGAAAAATTAATAAACGGACATTTTATAGAAAAAGAAGATGGAACAAAACCGGAAACCGAAAAAACAAAACTGCTGTTTCCTGATAACCCTAATGATATATCTCGTCACGAAAACATTCTTAAACTAATAGAAAATTGTCCGGAAGAATTTTTTGATAATCAAAATCCATGGGTAAGATATGCAAATCGTATAATACTTGGAATAGGAGGATACGAAAAATTTGAATGGAGGTCTAAAGATACAAAAATACAAGAAAAACAACTGGCGTGCTTTCGTCGCGTAGTCTACTGGGGTGTCAAATATGAATTAAAAGAAACTATAGCCGGATGGATGCTTTCAGAAATGTTAACTACGTATCCAGATAATTTAGAATAAAAGACTGTAAATAAAAAGAGTAAGAAAAATATTTTTTCAAGTAATGTTTCAAATGAAATTATCTATATAATAGTTATATAATTCATACATGCAACTTCACGATAAACTCGAAGAAAAATTCCGCAACAAATCGAAATCCAAATTCCCGCGAGAAATGCGGTCGCGCCGAAGGCGCGAAACCCCACCCTTTTTTTGCATTTGCATTTTCCCAACTGGCGGAGTATATTAAAAATAGCTTGAACGGAATTCTGTTCTAGCCCGCCTGTAGCGAGCTCGGGTCGGGAGGGCAAAAAACCGCGCAGCGAAGTCGCGAGCATTCCAAACTGCCAAAGAACCTGAAAACAAATCGGCTCGAACCATATTTGCCTGCCTGCCGTAGGCAGGGAAAAGTAAAAGAAATTTTTTCATAAGGATTAAAATCCATGATTTATTTTAAAAATAGTTGGTGGCGCTTATTAAATTTTTTAACACTTTCTTTGTTTTTCCCTCTTGTCGCCAGTGCTAACGAAGAATATCCCGCTGTTTTTGCTCTGTTTTATTGGGGTCCAATTCTTCTGTATGTTTTGGCTGTTTTTGGGTTATGGTGGTTGACATCATCAATTGCCAAAAAGAATGGAAAATCACCGAATCAAAATACTTATCTTTGGAAACTACTCTTTGCCTTTCTGGTAATAGTAATAGTGGCTTCGGTTATACTTCTTGCAAGCGTGGGGAGTATTGGTTTCTTCGGGGATTTTACATGGATGTATCCTCTTATCATTGGTTTTGTTTTTGTATGTTATACAATTCGGTATGGAATCAAACGTCCTGCAGTAAAGTTTTTCAATAATTATTTTATAGCATCATACGTTGTAGTTTCGCTTATTGTTGGGGGTATATTACTTTACACTCTTAGCATAGAAGCGCTCGCCATGAGCGGAAACCTTTGTGAAGTCATACCAGCTGGAATGATTCGAGTTCGTGGAGATGACGCTCGTAGTCACTGTTTTGAGAAAAGAGTGCTTACAGCAGGCGATGCGAAAGGATGCGTTTCGATTACTAACAGTAGTGGACGAGATGAATGTTACATTGGCATTGCTTTTCAAAAGCGTGACGTCTCTCTTTGTCGTTCAATTACATCAAACTTGAGAAGACAAGACTGTTCCGTGAGCGTTTTAACAGAGCAGGCAAAGGAATCAAATGATGTTTCTATCTGTGACCGGATTATAGAAGAAAGCGATTTTGAGAAACGTAACGCCTTGTGGGTACAAGTTTGTCGAGAGAAAGTAATAGAATCTAACCAGACACCCTGATTCCCGCCAAAGAAAAACTTGAAATCGTCCTTTCCACCCGTCGAGCCCAGTCAGTTCCGTTCGGATATTTTCAAACAAACACCACAAAAATTTATTATTGATTTATAATCGCGCCTCGGAGAGTTTTGGTAGAAAGATATATAGCAAAAAAGAAGATAAGCGAGAGCGCTTGGTTCACCCAAAAGAATGCTACATGCAGGCTTTCTGAAGGTGGTAGATGAAGATAAGCATAAACTGCGTAATACTCAAAAACTACAAATGCGCCGATAGAGACAATCGTATTCAGGACCATAATCAATTTCTGTTTCGGATTCATCAGTCCTCCAAAAATCGCAAGCCCAACTGCGCCAACTATGGAAAGTGGTATGGGCAAACTGATAAAAGAAGAAAAAAAAGGATATGAAACAACCATTATCAATCCTCCGATTATAAACAGCGTTCGCACTGAATCTCCATAATAATGATAATTTGACTCTGTATTATTCATAAATTTTTTTGTTAAGCTGATAATTTAATTTCTTGAAAAGTATCTTCGTGTTTTCGAATTTCAAAGTTGCCGAATCTTATCCATGTAGGAGAAATCTTGATAAATTGCAATCCGCCTATTGGTTGCTGGCTGATTGGTGATGAGAAATGTTTTGAAGAAGAGAGCGCAACCAGTTCTTGAAATAAATCTTTTTGTTCTTCTATATCGTTGTGCACATTTGCCACACCCTCCAGCTGTAAAGTCTGCGGAGGATTTTCTGTTGCCATAACAAATGCTACATTTTTGTTTTCTAAAATATTTTTATATTTTCGGCTACTATCTCTGGTTGCAAAATATATGTTCAGATTTTCATCAAAAGTGAAATAAACGAAAGCCGACTCTGGTCTACTTTCTTGATTTACAGTGCTTACTACTCCCAACTTGCTTTTCTGTATTCCGAGAAACATTATTATTTTATTCAAAAGCTCTTTATTCATGTTTGTATTATACTCTTATTTTATTTGTAACTTTACTTTTTCCACCTTGCTCGTTGAGCTTTTTTAATATTTATTTTTTGCGCTCTTTTCATGGCAGGTGTTGGCTTCAACCTTTCCGGGACATTCGCTCTAGAATGAGCTCTAAAAATATCGCCTTTAACCCTCATGATTGGACCACTCAAGTTTTTAAGAACCGTTTTGGCATGGATTTCTTTTATTATCAATTCTCGGTTCCTGATTTTCGCATCTTTTTTGGATACCAACCAAGCCACGGTATCCCAAGAACCACTTGAACGCTTCCCAGCCAACCTTTCAAGACCTCCTTTCTTTCCTACATCGTGAATTCTAAAAGTTTTAAACTCGTTTTTCGGACGAATTTCAATCCTAAAGAATTTTCCTTTTCCTGTAGTTCCGGGCTTCTTTCTATCTCTACCTTGTGGTTGAGCTAACGCGTGTTGCCTATGCGTCATACTCTTCCATTTCTCTTGAGCCTTCTTGACATTCTTTTTTGCCGCTATTTTTTGTTTTGATGTTGTCATTTATTTTATATTACTAATTAATAATATTAACTAAAATTAATTATAAAACTATACATTCCCATACTACAAACCCCTCGCAGGGGTTCGCCTGATTTTGGTGTGCCTAGGTCAATCTCGGTTTCTCCAGTTTGAGGTAAAATCTGCTGATATCCGATTGAGCGAATTACAAGTGATGCTGAACAATCATAAGTGCCATTCGTTTTCATAATGAGTTTTGTGGGTATGCCGTTTTTTGCTTCTGTGATGCGTGGGAAATACCCTCCCCTAGCATTAATAGTTATATACTGAACGCCATCTTTTATTTCTACACTTTGCGCCGACTCTATGTTGGTGTTGTCTTTTTTAAAATCACCTACAAAAATAATACCTATACCTGCAACAAGTCCTAAAGTAATAATGATTGAAACTGTCTTAGACATAAAATGATTATACACTGAATAATGGATTAATGATTCCGAGACCTGCCAATCCCGCTAAAAGCGCAAATATGCTGAGGCCAATCACTACAACCCCAGCAGATTTGAAGAAAAGGAGCGCGTGTTTTCCGTGCGCGAAAGATGCCGAGCCAAAAGATAGAAAAGCAAGCATTGGCAATGTGCCAAGAGCAAATGTAAACATTATTAATAAACCAGACACAAAAGACCCGCTAGAGATAGCGGCCACTTGCATTGATTGAGTGAAACCACACGGCAAGAAAAAGGTGCCGAATCCTATCACAAGTGGAGTAAAAGTTTTATGTTCAATTCTTCTAAAAACAGAAAAAACTTTTTGAAAAATTCCAGACGGCAAAGCTATTTTGTTTTTAGCAAATACTCCCACTAAATTTAAGCCGAGCAATAACATTACGATAGATGCAACAAGTCCCAATATTGCCGAAAAAGTGAAGCTAATGCCAATAGCATCGCCAATTAACCCCAGAATTCCACCGAGCAAGGCAAAGCTAACCAATCTTCCTGTGTGAAAAAGCAGAAAGGTTTTTGTGTCACTAACTTCATCTTGTGAGATTTTTGCCGAAAGAGATAAAACTAATCCGCCAACTATTGCCAAACAACTTGAAACCGAAGCGATGAGTCCAATGATAAAACTAGTTACTGGTGTTATTTTACCCCCAATGCCCAAATTTAGAATTCCTGATTTTTGCAATATAAAGAATAAAATTAGAAAAACAAGACCAAGCAGTATTGCTTCCCAAGTAACAGAATCATTGATTTTTTCTTGTGTAATTTTTTCAACTGAAAGAGCATAACCGTTTGGTTTTAGTTTATTTGTTAAAACATTAGCTATTTCTTCGGCGCTCTGATTGCTGTCTGTTTCAATTTCCACTGTTTCTTCCTTTAAATCCACTCTTAATTTTTTAATAAAATCTTGCTCGTTCAAAATATCTTCAATCAAGATTTTACATGACGCGCAATGAGTGCCTGTTACATGAAATGTGTATGTTGTCATCAAAACTTTTCTCTACTTGTTGATTTGTTTGTAAAGCCAGATGCCGAGCAAAATGAGGTCAATCAAAACTACGAACCCCATGATTACACCCCACCCTCCTCCCATCATCCCGCTGTATCCATAATATCCCATCATAAAATTTTCTTGTCCCGTAGTGAGCTTTGCTCTACTACTGAGATCGATTATTGCTTATAATCTCGACCTCTATAATTATACTACGTTTGAATCGTTTATTCTGGAGCGCAAATTTTGCAATTCTTGCATAAAATTTTGCCACCTCGGAACACTATTATCGCCTTGGTAAAAGGTAAGATAGAAATAAAGTATCTCAAATTTGCTAATTTTCGCAATAGCCACCCAATTTTCCCATACACGGTTATCGGTCCAATTAACGTCGCCGCCCAGCCGGGACCGACCGGCAACGAATAATAAGGTCGCTTCGGTTCGTATATGACAAGCGAACTGTTCGCTAGCGTATTCATAATATTTTTGGCGGCTACCGTTCCTTCACGAATAGCCGTCTGCGCCATACCGGAATAGGGAGTGGCCGCGCCGTCGCCGACTACAAATACATGTTTGAAATTTCTCGTCCGCAGATATTCATCTACTATTACCCTCCCCTTATTGTCAAAAGTGAGTCCTGCTATTTTAGCAAAGAGCTCATTGGGCTCTGTACCCGCGGTCCAAATTATAGTGTCGGATTTCATGGTTAATCCCTTCAAGTGAAGCTCTTGCACTTCTGCTCTCTGCATCGGCCTATTGGTGAAGATATTCAGGCCCAAACCATGCAATCGTTTTTCAACTTTCAATGCAACTGTGGGAAGAAAAGACGACAGTATCCGAGAAGTTGCCTCAATAAGGTCAATGGTGATGAGCGATTTCGGAATATCATACTTTTTTGCAAGTGTCTCTGTGTAACACACCAACTCACCCGCTAATTCAACACCACTAGCCCCAGCTCCCACAATAACAAAATGCATCTTGGTATCGGCGCTACCGTGGGGAGCTTTGCATTCATTAAAAAGTTTAAGAATATGTCTATTAAGCTGTACTGCTTCAGTTATAGATTTGAAACCTAAAGAAAAATTAGCTAGACCAGGGATATTGAAGTATGAAGTCTGTGACCCCAGAGCAAGCACCACATAATCAAACTGATAAGAACTTCCAGAACTTCCTAAGGCTTTTTTCTCTAACAAGTTGACACTGATAATTGTGTCAGCGACACACACAACATTTCCATCAGAAAAAATTTCCGATAATGGAATGCATGTTTCGAGTGGTGAACGACCGACTACAATCTGGTAGAGGGTCGGGGTATACTCGAGGTGTGGCTTATCGGAAACAAGCATGATTTTAGCATACAAACGACTATCTTTGGCGAGAGCCAATGCGCAAGCAACTCCGCCAAAACCGCCCCCGACTATTAAGATAATTTTCTTTTCCATTTCTGGTAAAAAGCTTTGTATATAATTTTTTATCCGAGCAGTTTTCTCAGTGACGGATATTTACTGCAAATTGGTAAATTTGAACACCAATTTTCCAACCCCCATACGCGACCAGCTCGAAAACTTCCCAAAAGAAGTAGAACTACTGCATAAATTATGTGCTCATCTATCAAGTAAGAATGGTCTCCGACATTGGGGAAATTTAACACTGGGAAATAATACAAGATTACCATGATTGCTCCCAGCCCCGCGCTAAGTCGGACAAATACTCCCAAGACGAGGGTAATGCCGACTAATGTCAACCCCCACTCGTTAATGAAATTGATAATGGGCAAAATTTGGGGACTGGCCAGCCACTGGTAAAATCCGGTAAAAGTTATCGCTCCTTTCAAGTATCCTGCGGCTGACCATGTGGGGTCAAGCACTTTCGTAATTCCTGCATAAAAGAGCAACCAACCCATGGATAACCTTAAAAGCGCAAGAAATAATTTTTGATACTGTGTCATAAAATTCTGAACTAAATTAATTTAAATAATCTCGACCTATCTGTGGGTTTGCATAATTTCTTCTAAAATACCAATAAATTATAATACTTAAAACTGCCGCGAAAAAACACCAAACAGAAATAAATGTTTCGTTAAAAAACAAACCTGCGATAAAAAAAGATGAAGACATCACTATTCCAATAACATTTAACGTTTTGCTACTTGAGATAAAAAAACTTACACATGTTGCGAGCACGTAGAGAGTCAGTATTAAAGGTAAATATAAATGCGAGGAAATATATGCAATACTATTATTCACAGTCCGCGCGGTAACTCCATTCGCTAGAATGAAATAAAAGAGAAATATTCCCACCGCCAAACCAATACCAGCAAGTACATGCAAAATTTTCTTCCTTGCAGGATCTTTTTCCAAAAGCAAGATAGCTACAGGAATAAATATCGGCCACAATACGTGCGAAAACATAGAGTATGCATAAGTCGAGATAACATTCAGAGTGGGATTGCTGAAAGAAATCCAGACAATTCCTTCAATGATTTGCTGAATTCCGAACAAGAGTGGAATAGTAGCAAAAGGTAGCTCCGCTTTTCGTTTAGTCTTTTTTATTGTAGCCACTCCAACTGCAGTGAGCGCTCCTCCGGCTACAAAACTTGCTGTTGCTGAAAAACACATAAATTAAGAGTTAGTCTTATTATAATCATTTTTACTATCGACCTTTTACAATTTCTTACTTTTAATTCTTAATGAATTTCCGACTACAGAAACGGAAGACATCGCCATTGCAAAACCGGCAAAAACAGGCGAGAGCAACCAGCCAAAAATCGGATAAAAGACTCCTGCCGCCAGCGGAATTCCAACAATATTATAAAAGAATGCCCAGAAGAGATTTTGCTTTATTCCACGCATAGTCACTTTTGAAAGCTTGATCGCTTTGACGAGTTTTGAAATATCCCCGTGGAGAAGCGTGATCCCAGCAGACTCAATAGCCACATCCGTGCCTGTGCCCATAGCAATACCCACATCAGCCTGAGCGAGCGCTGGAGCATCATTCACCCCGTCTCCGGTCATTGCCACTATATGCCCGGCCTTCTGCAATTCACTTATTTTTTTCAACTTATCTTCCGGCAAAACTTGAGCTATAACTTCATCTATACCCGCAAGTTTTGCAATATATTCTGCAGTGTTTTTATTGTCTCCGGTCAACATCACCACTCTTATTCCAAGTCTATGTAGATTCTCTACAGCTTCTTTTGATTCTGTTTTTATTTCGTCCGCAACCATTATAAAACCCAGCACTTTTTCTTTTGTCGCGAGTATAACGGGAGTTTTGCCTTCTACTGTATATTGTTCCAATTTTGAATGATCAAATGTGAGTCCGAGATCCTGCGCAAGCTTTATGTTCCCAGCAAAATATTCTGTAGTATTGATTAACCCTTTTAATCCTTTCCCCTTAATACTTTCAAAGTTTGAAATGTCTTTTATATTAATATTTTTCCCTTGCGCGTAACTCACTATTGCATGGGCAATAGGATGTTCGGACTTTTTCTCAAGCGTCGCAAGGATTGATATCAACTCATCATTTTTTTGTTCTGAAAAGTTTTCTATATTAACAAGAGTAGGCTTGCCTAGAGTTATAGTGCCTGTTTTATCAACTACCACCACATCCACCTTGTGTAATTTCTCAAGCGTTGCCGCATCCTTCACTAATATTCCTTCTCTTGCTCCTTTGCCGACTCCGACAATAATAGCCGTAGGAGTAGCGAGACCGAGAGCGCAAGGACAAGCAATGACAAGTATTCCTACAAACGCAGTGAGCGCAAATGAGAGCGCTTTTGAAAACCCAAACACTGGCAAACCAAAATACATCCACAATCCAAATGAAATGATCGCGACAACTAATACAATCGGCACAAATACAGCAGAGATTTTATCCGCAAGGGCTTGTATCGGGGCACGGCTACCTTGCGCGTCCTCAACCATTTTTATAATATGAGATAACAAAGTTTCAGAGCCAACTTTTGTCGCTCTAAAATTAAAAGTTCCTGTCGTGTTGATAGTTCCAGCGACAACTTGCATACCGATACTTTTTTCTACAGGAATTGGTTCGCCACTGATCATTGCTTCATCAACATATGAGGAGCCTTCTACAACAACCCCGTCAACAGGAATTTTTTGTCCGGGTTTTACAATGATAATTTCCCCATGCTTTACTTCTTCAATTTTTATTTCAATTTCTCTTCCACCTCTTATGACAAGAGCATTTTTTACTTGAAGTCCTAAGAGTTTTTCAATTGCATCTCCAGTTTTTAGTTTTGATTTTGCCTCTAAATATTTTCCTAAAGCAATGAAAGTAATCACCACAATAGAAACATCGTAAAAATTGTATTGCGCGCTCAGATATGGTTTCAAAACTTCTTCAAATGCCGTAACAATAAAACTGTATAAAAAGGCGACTGATGTTCCAAGTCCGATAAGCGTATCCATATTCGCTTTCCCATAACGAAAAAATCTATACACTCCGAGCAAGTATGGCTTGCCGATAGTTACAAAAATGTATGTGGCAAAGATTGGCAGAAGGTGGTGGAAAAATTCATACATTGTATGAGACATTGGAGCGACTAGATTGTATTGTCCAAATATTTCCCAACCCATTATAAAAATACTGGTACCTGCGACAGGAAGCGCGCCAAACATTCCTTTTCTCATATCGTCTATTTCTTTCAGTTTTTCTTTTTTTGATTGATTAAGCCCAAGATGCGCCGCATGTTCGCTAGCAGACATACCCATTTCGCTAGCTGTCATATTTTCAGTCACATCATGAACCAAAGAATACCCTAATGGTTCTAACTTCTTATTAAAATCTTCTGGGCTTGTCTTACTTTCATCAAAAGATATTCTTGCGTTCTCGGTGCCATTGTTTACTGAAATGTCTTCTACTCCATCGATTTTCTTGACCGCTCTTTCAATAATACTTGCGCACGAAGCGCAGTGCATTCCTTTTACTTTGTAAGTTTTAGAAATATTCATTATTCGTAATATATCATAATAGTTATATAATTCATACATGCAACTTCACGACAAACTCGAAGAAAAATTCCGCTTGGATAAAAATCAGAAAAAAGCTTTACATAAACTCAAACTTTTCTCTGTGGCAGATCTGCTTTTTCACTTCCCTGTCCGCTATTCACATATCAGTGAAATAAAACCCATAAATCAATTGGTGGCAGGAGAATATGCCACAGTATATGGAAAATTTTGGAGTCCAGATATAAAGCGAGGATATAAAAGTAAAATCTTGAGAGCTGAAGGAGAAGTAATAGACGAAACCGGAAAAATAAAAGTATTTTGGTTTAATCAGGCTTATATGGCAAAAATGATACATTCCGGACAATTTGTAGAATTCACAGGTAAAGTAATGGAAAGTAAAAGAGGCAAATATCTGGCAAACCCAGAATTTAAAAAAGTTGATTCAATGCCGATTGATATACATGATTCTTTATTTAATTTTGACAAGAAAAAACAGAGTGAGGTATTTGGTTTTCCTGTTTATATTGAAACCAGAGGAATAACTTCAAAATGGTTTTATCACACTATCTTAAAAATTATATCCGCCAAAGGCGGACCCGCCTCTGGCGGGAAAGAAGCTCGGTTTTTAGATACGATAGAAGATTACATACCAAAAGAAATACTAGATAAGTATCATCTGCCAACGCTAAAAACTGCGCTCATCTGGATACATAAACCAAAAAATGCCAAAGATGCGGAGTCTGCGCGCAAAAGATTCGCTTTTGAAGAAGTTTTTTGCATTCAGCTTGAACGCCAGCATGATAAATTTGAATACAGAAAGAATAAATCTTTCCAAATAAAACAAAGTGGAAAAGATACGGCAGAATTCTTGAAACGTTTTCCTTTTAAGCCCACTAACTCACAGACGAAATCAATTGAAACAATATTAAACGATATAGCAAAAAACTTCCCTATGTCTAGACTATTGGAGGGTGATGTCGGAAGCGGAAAAACTGCCGTGGCAGCGACGGCCGCATATGCTGTAGTAAATCAGGCAAAAAATAATTATAACCCTCCCGCAACGAGCAGTGTTACACTGCGAGCAGGTCTGCAGGTGGCTTATATGGCGCCGACAGAAATATTAGCGACTCAACATTTTGAATCTTTTATAAATTATTTTCAGTATTTGCCGATTAATATAGGACTCATCACGGGAAGCGGTTGTCGAAAATTTCCGGCAAAAACAATCAGCCCCGATGGTAAAGTAAACTGGACTACAATTTCTCGCGCGCAACTTTTAAAATGGGTAATGAACGGAGAAATATCTATCCTTGTAGGCACACACGCTCTTATTCAAAAAACTGTAAAATTTAAAAATTTAGCATTAGCCGTTATTGATGAACAGCATAGATTTGGCACAACCCAAAGAAGAAAACTAGTGAGAAAAGACGCAAAAGGAATTACAAATGCGCCACATTTGCTTTCTATGACAGCTACTCCCATCCCCCGCACGCTCGCGCTTACTATTTATGGCGACTTGGACCTGTCGCTTCTAGATGAAATGCCGGCCGGCAGAAAACAAATAATTACAGAAATTATTACACCTGATAAGCGCGAGGAAACTTATGAACAAATACGAAAAGAATTAAAGTCTGGCAGACAGCTCTATGTAATTTGTCCGAGAATTTTTGAAGCTGGCGAAGAGCCGAGTGTTGTCGAGCGAACCCTTCGGAGAAGCGACGGCGACGAAGAGAGAAAATTTTCAGCAGAAAATTTTCGTGGTGAGTCCGGCAACACTCGGCTCGGAGCGCTAGAAATGAAAGCGGTAACTTCAGAAGCTAAACGTCTCAAAAAAGAAATTTTTTACGAATATGAAATAGGTGTACTCCACAGTAAAATGAGCAAGGAAAAAAAAGAAAAAGTTATGCAGGAATTTGTAAAAGGCAATTTAAATATTCTTTGCGCCACCTCTGTGGTGGAGGTGGGAGTAAATGTCCCCAATGCCACAGTCATAATAATAGAAGGCGCGGAACGTTTTGGACTGGCTCAACTGCATCAATTGCGCGGACGTGTAATCAGAAGCTCACATCAAGCGTATTGCTATATCTTTGCTGAAGCAAAAAGTGAAAAAACGATAGCTCGCCTGAAAGCATTGAAAACCGCCAAGAATGGTTTTGAATTGGCAGAATTAGATTTGTCGCTTCGTGGCGCCGGAGAACTAGGAGGCGTAAAACAATGGGGCATCACTGATCTCGGCATGGAAGCGATTAAAAATATTAAAATGGTGGAAGCCGCTCGCGCGGAAGCTATTCGTTTGATAGAAGAAAATCCTGAACTTTCAAACTATCCCCTCCTTAAACAAAAAGTTCACCAAAAAGCCGGTGAATTTCATTTTGAGTAATGTTGTCCGCCTGCTACGATTCGAACGTAGGACCCTCTAGGTATAAGCTAGATGCTCTAACCAACTGAGCTACAGGCGGTTATAAAATATTAACTCATTATTGAGCTAAAAACAAATAGATTAAGCAACGGTTGATACTATTATCTCCTTCTTCTTGAGCGTTATCCCATGCGCAGTTAATATTTTTTCATATTCTTCTTGCTCTAATGTTTCCACTTCAATAAGTTTATTGGCAATAGCAGTGAACGCTTTTTTATGTTCAGTCAGAACATCTCTAGCGGACTTTAACCCATCAGCTATCATTCTTGAGACTTCCGCATCCACCTTTGTAGAGACCGCTTCAGAATATTCTTTTTCAATCAGCTCGCCATATTGAGGTCTTCCCCCACCTCCAACTAAAGCAATAGGCCCAATAATGTCTGACATCCCGAAACGTGTAACCATTGCCCGGGCTAAATTAGTCGCTGCTGAAAGGTCGCTCGAAGGACCGGTGGTGATATCTCCAAATATCATCTGTTCTGCCACATAACCGCCGAGAGACATGGCAATGTCATCTATGAATTCTTTTTTAGATTGAAGTCGCCTCTCTTCTAGGGGCAATTTCAAAGTGTACCCTCCGGCATTTCCTCTAGAGATAATAGAAACTTTATGAACTGGGTCAGCGTGTGGTAAAACTGAAGCTACTAAAGCGTGCCCTGCTTCATGATACGCTGTAATTTCTTTTTCTTTTTTGGAAAGCAAATGGCTTTTTCTTTCTGGCCCTAACATAACTTTCTCAATAGAGCGAATCAAATCAAATTGGAAAACTTTCTTGCGATTTTCGCGAGCGGCCAGTATCGCGCCTTCGTTCATTAAGGAATGCAGATCAGCTCCAGAAAATCCGGGAGTGCGTTCGGCAATTAACTTCAAATTAATATCTTCCGCTAATGGTTTTTTGACCGCATGAATTTTTAATATTTCTTCACGGTCAGCGCGATCAGGCAAATCAAGCAATACTTTTCTATCAAAACGGCCGGGGCGAATAAGAGCTGGGTCAAGCACGTCCGGTCTATTGGTCGCCGCCATCACTATTACTTTATCATTCGGTTCAAAACCGTCCATTTCCACCAATATTTGATTTAATGTTTGTTCACGCTCATCATTGCCTCCGCCAAAACCACCCCCACGAGTCCGCCCGATGGCATCTATTTCATCCACAAATATTATCGCTGGAGCGGCTTTTTTCGCCATTTTAAAAAGGTCCCGCACGCGCGAAGCTCCTACACCCACAAACATCTCCACAAACTCACTTCCAGATAAATGAAAAAACGGCACACTGGCTTCCCCCGCCACAGCTCTAGCAAGTAAAGTTTTTCCTGTGCCCGGCGCGCCAGTTAAAATAACGCCTTTGGGAATCCGCGCGCCAATATCTAAAAATTTCTTGGGGCTTTTTAAAAAATCTACAATTTCTTTTAATTCTTCTTTTGCCTCGCGACATCCAGCCACATCTTTAAAAGTGACTTTATTGTTCTTGTCATTTGGATCAGTGATGCGCGCTTTGGACTGACCAAAAGAAAGCGCTTGCATACCCGCTCCTTTAACTTGCCTTGATAGATACCAAAAGAAAATTAAAATAAAAATTATCGGCAATAAAAACGGAAGAATGTTTAAAAGTAAAAATACAAAACCACTTTCTTTTTTTATTTCTATCTCGGTTTTTGTTAATGCTTCGCTACTTACACCATAATTAAAAAGTGTCTGTGATAAAGACGCGTCAACTTCTTTTTTAGAAATTTTAATTTTATCATTTTGAAAAGTGATAGTGAGTTTGTCACCTTCAACAAGAATCTTTTTTATTTCTCCAGCGGAAACACTTTTTGCTAAATCAGAAATCGGAATCTCTGGGATAATTTCTGCATTGTCAGACACTACTAAATACACTGCCGTGATAAGCATAAAAATAAATATTGCTCCAGCAACACTACTTCCAAAAGTATTTTCCACTTTTGGCTTTTTGTCTTTATTTTGCAAGCTGTTTTTCTTCAAAAAATTAAAATTCATCCCGTTAGAGATAGGAAGCGCCCAATCTACTTTTAAGATAACGCTTACCCATTCCCGATTTTAAGTATAATTCCCTCGACCTCGCTTTACTTTCTAATAAACACGCTTCGTAATATATCAAAACAAATGGGCCTCTGCCTTTCGTATATGTCGATAAACCCTTATTGTGTTGATTTAGGCGCTTCCGTAGATCTTGCGTATGTCCCGTGTAAATTTTACCGTCCTTCTTGCTTTTTAATATGTATGTGTAATAAAACATAAGTAATCTCTAACGGGATCCATCTTTAGAGAGTACCATAAAAAACACAAAACAACAAGAAAAAACTGAGGAAATTTATGCTAAGATTAAATTATGCCCCATTATGCGGAAAATAGAAAAGTGTATTTTAATTATGAAATCTTGGAGAAGTACGAAGCAGGTATTGAGCTTTTGGGCGTGGAGGTAAAATCTATAAGAGGGGGAAAAATGTCTCTCGAAGGAGCTTTTGTTACTGTTCGGGGAGGAGAAACATATTTGATAAACTCCAACATACCGCCATATCAAGTCAAAAATACGCCAAAAGATTATGATCCACTGCGCAACAGAAAACTTTTACTAACTAAAAAAGAAATCTTTGAACTCGCCGGCAGTGAGAAAAACAAGAGTTTGACAATTGTGCCGATTTCAGTGTATAATAAAAACAGAAAAATCAAAATAGAGATAGCTTTAGTTAAGGGTAAGAAAAAATACGATAAACGTGAAACTTTAAAAAAGCGTGATACTCTTCGTGAAATAAGAAGAGAATACAAAGAACGTTGACAAAAAAAATATTGGAACATAACTTTTGCAGGGGTTTCGAGGCTGACGAGCCGAGAACTTCAGGATTTTTTAAGCTTCAAAAAATCCGTACCGGAAAAAGTTATGTTCCAACATTTTTTATAAAATGGGGATGCAAGGCATAGACAGTAGGCCATTTGTTATTGACGCATACCGAGCATGAACGTAATCTCGTAAAACTTCGTTCAAATGTTAATTGCAAAATTAGCTTCTAAGGTGAAAGCAGTCTCTCCATACTTCAGTATGAATGACTTCGCTTTCGCTCGAGTTTCCGCTTACGCGTAACTCGTGTCTCTCTCATAGACTTCCGATATATGAGTAGAGGCATAATATTATCGGGATAGTCCCGACACAGCTTCGCCGTCGGGGCGAAACACAGAAGCTCGATTAAAAAATATTTCGCGCGTTTCTGAATTTTTTAATTTAAAACAAAAAACGCGCTATGTATGTAGACTTCTTGACAAAAACCTTCTGCACGGGGGCTCATTTCCCCCCATCTCCACTGCTTCGCTAAAGCTTCGCAGTGCTAGCACAAGAAATTTAGCGTAAAAAGCTCTCTTTTCAAAAGAGAGCTTTTTGATTTTTGGTACAAAAATAAGCAGTAAGTCCTGCATAGCCTTAGCGACGCAAGACTGTTATAATTCAAATGTATTACGTTTATATATTAAAAAATAAAAATGCTAGGCTCATTTACCCCAGAAAACTTAAAACAACTATCTGAACGTGAAAAATCAGTTGAGCAATTAGAAAAGCTCGGTAATATTTGGATTGGTCCTGATATAGCAATAGAAAAACCTGTGATTATAAATCCGAACCAATTAACTCAAGGTGTTAATATTATTGTAAATAAAAAAGATTTTCCCGCAATAGATATCACTAAAGGAGGTTTAGGCTCTTTGAGCTGGTCTGTAAGAAGTTTTTTTGCGCAAACTGGGGTAGAAATAAGTTTTCACAACAGCAATGTTTCTGATGATATGTTGAAGGATATAAATAGTAGTAAAAATACATTGATACCTGTAGATCTAAAAAATTATGGACAGAGGCCAGTGGAAGTTAGCGGGAATGTTATGAGATTTTTCTGGGCTAATGACAGCAAAAGATTAAGAGGTGCAGAACTTCTAAATAAAGTTAAATCTGGTGAATTTGTTGTTGATGGAGTGGAAGGTGAAGATTGGTTTTTAGGTGGCTATAATGAAGAAGATAAATTTACTACAACAGGAAAGGGTTCGGATAAAGGTCTGTGTATTGTTGTCCGTCTCAAACCTGAAAAACTTTATATTCCTCACACATCAGAACCAATCAAAAAAGACAACACAAAAAGCACTAGAGAAAATTTATTGGGTTTGTTACAACCAATACCAAAAGGAGTAAACGCAAACTTTGAGATAGGAGAAACTCCAAGAATAAAATTGGGACCAAATATTGTTGGAGTAATAAATTTAGGAGTAAATGAAAAAAATCAAAAACATATTAATTAACCTCTAGTTGATCCCGGATCAGATTGGCCTATTAGAACTGAAACTTTACACGGACTAGAGTATATAGAATTTTTTCTTTATGAAAAATAATAGGTAAGCTTATTAAAAGACTTTAATTTTGATTCATTATAAATTTTTACTTAGAATAATTCTGTGAAACAGAAAACACATTTAACAAACACAACGCGAACCTGTCAAAATTGTAAAAAGGATTTTTCGATTGAACCTGACGATTTTTTGTTTTACGAAAAAATAAAAGTTCCACCACCGACGTGGTGCCCGGAATGCAGACTTATTAGACGATTAGTTAGCGCGAATGAGTTAGCGCTTTATAAACGTAAATGTGATTTTACCGGGGAACAGATTTTTAGCATGTATGACAAAGATGCGCCTTTCCCGGTATATGAAACTTCTAAATGGTATTCCGATGAATGGGACCCGTATCAATACGGCATGGATTATGATTTTTCTAAACCATTTTTCCAACAATTCTTAGAGTTAAGAAACAAAGTTCCTAAAATGGCTTTGGTCAGACAAGGATTTTCAATAAACAGCGAATACACGCATCGTGTTCATAATATGAAGAATTCTTACATGGTTTTTCGAGCCAGTAATAGTCTTGATTCTATGTATATTTACAATGCGACTAACTTAACGGACTGTGTAGATTGTTATAATATATCTCAATGCGATTTATGTTATGAATGCATAGATTGTAATAAATGTTATAAAACAAAATTCTCAAAAGACAGCATAGAGTGTAGAGATAGCATGTTTTTGTACGCTTGCCGTAATTGTTCTAACTGCGTTGGTTGTGTGAATTTAGTTAACAAAGAATATTTTATTTTCAATAAAAAATACACAAAAGAAGAATATCTTGAGAAATTAAAAGAATTAAAATTAAATACTTTTACTGGAATAAAAGCGATGGAAATAGAATTTACCAAATTCAGAAAAAAATTCCCGAAACGGGCAATAATGTCTATAAAATCTGAAAATGTTTCTGGTGATTGGTTTTTGAATTGTAAAAATGTGACTCAATCTTTTGAATGTCGAAATGTAAAAGATGGAAAATATCTTTTGGGAGTTTTTGATGCGCAAGATTGTATGGATTATTATCAATGGGGAAATAATTCAGAGTTAATATATGATTCATTAAATGTCGGTATTAATTCTTCTCGAATATCTTTTTCTACACAATGTTGGATGAGCGCGCACGATCTTTTATATTGTGATTCATGTCCTAGTTCAAGCTATTGTTTTGGGTGTATTGGGTTAAAGAAAGGTCAGTACTCAATTTTGAATAAAAAATACAGCAAAGAAGAATACGAGGAGTTAGTGCCAAAAATTATAAAACACATGAACGATATGCCTTTCGTAGATAATAGAGGAATAGAATACAGATTCGGAGAACATTTCCCTGATGAGCTCTCAGCTTTTGCCTATAATGAAACTTCCGTCATATATTTATATCCAATTTCTAAAGAGGAAGCGCTCGCAAAAGGGTACAGATGGAAAGATAAAGAAAAAAGAAATTATAAGACAACCAAACGAAGCGGAGAATTGCCCGAGACTATCCAAGAAGTCGATGATTCTATTTTAGGTGAAATTATTGAATGCGCGGAGAAAGATAGCCAGTATTCAACGGGAGCCTATCGAATAACTCAAAATGAACTCACTTTTTATCGCCGAATGGATTTACCTCTTCCGAGAGTTTGCTTTAACATCAGACACAAGCGACGACTCGAAAAACGCCCACCGCTTCGCGCTATCAAACGCTTTTGTTCTAAATGTAAAACAGAAGTAGAAACAGTCTATGATGAAAACTATGCTCCGATAATTTACTGCGAGCGATGTTATCAGCAAGAAGTATATTAGAAAAATACAAATAACAGTGTTCCCCACCACACATTGACTTTAAGTTCTAAGTAAGCTATATTTAAGTAGTTAAAATTTACTTTACATTAATACTTGCGAGAAAGAATAAACAATCAAATACGAGCGACAGAACTTCGGGTTCTAGACAGTGAAAACAAAAATCTAGGTGTTTTGAGCATAAAAAACGCATTGGAATTAGCGCAAAGTAAAGGCTTGGACTTAATTGAAATATCTCCAAATTCTAATCCCCCATTAGCGAAAATAATGGATTTTGGCAAATATCAATACGAAGCCAACAAAAAATTGAAAAAATCTAAAGCTGGCGCAAACAAAACAGAAACGAAAGGAATTCAAATAAAGATAGGAACCGGAGATCATGATTTGGAATTAAAAGCGAAAACTGCTTCAAAGTGGATAAAAGAAGGACACAGAGTCAAAGTTGAACTTTTCCTTGCCGGACGCGCGAAGTATATGGATGAAAAATTTTTAAGAGAACGTTTAGACAGAGTATTGCACTTGATTACAGAAAATTACAAAATATCCGATGCTTATAAAAAAGGCCCAAAAGGTTTAACAACAACAATAGAAAAAGCAAAATGAAAGGAATGAAAACAAATAAATCGTATTCCAAGAGACTGAAAGTCACGAAAAACGGAAAAATAATTTCTCGCAAGCCGGGATTTAATCATTTTAATGCAAAACAGTCGCGCGCTAAACAACTCGCCGGCAAAAATAGTCAAAGTTTTGTTATTAAAAACAAACCAAAAAGCCACTTGCTTCCCTTTTCTTAAGACTTTATAAACTTTATAACTTAACTACTAATATGACCAGAGTAAAAAAAGGAGTACACGCATTAAAAAGACGCAGAAGTATCTTAAAACAAACTAAAGGCTTTCGTCATGGACGAAGCACCAAAGAACGCCAAGCAAAAGAAGCTCTTTTACATGCTGGAAATTATGCTTTCGCGCATAGGAAAGACAAGAAGTCGCACAATAGAAAACTTTGGAATATTAAGATAAACGCCGGCGCCCGCGAGCTCGGAATGACTTATTCGAAATTGATTGACAAATTAACAAAGAAAAAAATCTTACTTGACCGTAAAATTCTCGCCGACTTCGCCGAACATCATCCTGCCACTTTTGCTAGAATTTTAGAAAGTGTTAAATAAAATTCAAATTGTTTCTTAATTTGGATCCGAAACAGAATCTTTTGTAATTTTGTATTCTTTTATTTTATCTTTCTTAACTAAAACAATAATATCTTCCACAAGTTTCTTAGGGTCATCGCTCGTAACAATTTTCGCATTGAGACGATGACTTTTTTGCACAATCTCTTTAATTTGATCTCCCATTTCCCATGGTCCTTCAAAAATACCGATTGGCTTCCCATCTTCAAATGCAACAGTGAATTCGTGGATAGTGCCGATACGCCCACAACCGCATATCACAGCATCAGCAGAACGAGTCAGTAGCAGATCGCGTCCAGGATAACCGAAACCAGTGTAAATCATCAAATCCATATAATCAAGCGGAAGTTTATAAACTTCAACATGTTCCTTCTCAGACGCCGCTGGAGAAAAGCCGATGGACATTCCACCTATTTCTTTGAATCCCATCGCCACCCAAAGTGGGAATCCAGTGGTTGCTCCTGTGACGAGCACTGTTCCTTGCCGAGCAATTTCACGTCCTAGTTCTTTTGCTTTTTCTAATGCATCTATCCCGCAATGACCAGTCTCAGCCGCGCCTGAAACGCAAATCTTTATCTGGCTGTGTCCATGTTTGTTTGGAAAATTTAATGAAGAATCCATAATATTAGTATAACATATTAGCAAACTAGTGTTACACTATCCCCCCGCTCCGGAGCCGATGCGTCAATGCCTAAATTATCCCTAAGTTTCTGTGTTAGAAACATTGCTGACTTTGGTTCACCCATAACTACAAAAACTTTTTTAATTGTATCTCTCATATCTTCCACAAAAGCGAGCAGCCCGTAACAATCTTTATGCCCTGAGTATCCTGTAATTGTAACAATATGCGCTCGAACTACCACGTCTTCATTCGTTATACGCACTGTCTTAACTCCTTCTTGAATCAAGCGCCCGAGACTGCCTGCAGTTTGATATCCAGTAAGAAGTAGAGTGTTGTTTGGGTCTGGCAAATAATGCCTTTCATGGTGCACTACACGCCCGCCCGTAGACATTCCGCTTCCAGCGATAACTATTTTAGGATTTGGCACATTACCTATCATTCGGGACTCTTCAGACTTTAAAGTATTATGCAATCCAGGAAAATCAAACAAATATTTATCATGCGACATCGCTTTTTGAGCTGTTTCATTAAAATAATTTCTAAATTGTTTGAAAACTTCAGTTAAACGAATAGCCAAAGGAGAGTCGAGGAAAATAGGCATTACGGGAATACGATTGTTTTCTACTAAAGCATTGAGCTCAAAGAGGAGCTCTTGGGAACGTTCTAGCGAAAAAGTCGGTATGATAAGTGTTCCTTTTCTTTTATAATTATCCTCTATTGTTTCTTCCAGAAATTTCCTGCGATCATCTCTGGACTCATGATTTCTATCACCATAGACGGACTCCATAATTAAATAATCAGCATCAATAACTCTTTCAGTATCAGGAAGAAGCGGTGAAGGTGAATTGCCTAAGTCTCCAGTGAAAAGAATGACCTTGCCATTGAACACGAATCTAATCATGGCTGAACCTAATATATGCCCAGCATCTAAAAAAGATACTTCTAAATTTGGAGTAATTTTTATTGTATCGTGATATTTAAATCCTTGCCAAAATGAGAGCGCTAATTTTATACTTTCTGGTGTATAAATTTTATCCAAATGAAGTTCTGCATTTTTAGATAAAATACCTGCAGTATCCTCAAGCATTGGAAAAGCCAATGCGCGAGTAGGTTCTGTGGAATATATTTTCCCATGAAATCCTTCATTAATAAGTTTCGGAATACGGCCCAAATGGTCAACATGCGCATGAGTAACAAAAAGAATATCTATTTCCCTTGAATCATAAGGAAAAGGATCCCAATTTATATCGTCCGCTAATTTTGTTCCCTGAATAAGTCCGCAATCAACCAAAATTTTCTTTCCATCTACCTCCAAAAGAAAATTAGCTCCAGTCACAGAGCCAGTTCCTCCACAAAATGTTATTTTGGCAATTTTTTCCATCCCGTTAGAGATAGGAAATCTTTAGATTTCCGTACCCTTAATTACTATTAATATTTTAATCAATTTGATCATAAATATATTTTTTATTTTATATTAAACTTTTTAATCTCTAACGGGATCCATAAATAAAGAATAGCACATAAACCGCCGAATAAGTCAAAAAATAAATCAGACACAGTGTCTATATAATTAAAAGGATTTTGCGCAAGAATATCGTTCACTAAGATTTCATATACTTCCCAGCCGACACCAATAATTAATACTGAAAATAATATTTTGAAAATTAATCTACTAGACATATTTTGGAGTAGAAAAATATAGAAATAGGCAAGCCCAACCCAAAATCCGCCCAAAAAATGCATAATCATATCAAAATACCAAATAGAAGAATACCAGTAGAATTTATTTGCGAAAAAATTTACTAAAAAAATTAAAAAAATAAGGTATATTAAAGTTTTTATGAGCTTTCTTCTGTCCATTCCAGTATTATAGCAATAAGAGAGAAGCAGAAACAAATTTATTTGTTTAATGTCCGAACGCCATTGCTATATGGTAATCCATATACCTATTTTACAAGAAAAAATCCGCCCAAAATAATCGGTAGCGGAGTTCTTCTTAGGACTATTTCTGATGTATTACCATAGCTTATAGCTACGTGGGTGTTAGACGCGCGCAACCAAAGTTACACTCGATCGAAACTCCCATAATTTAGTGTTCTAGGTAATGATCGGAAATAACCCTACTGAAATTATAGCAAGGTCATTAATATAAGCAACTAGACAAAGACAATTTTTTGTTTCTGAATTAACTTTTAGATAAAAAAGCTTTTAGCTTATCAACATACGGTTGTTTTTCTTCTTGAGTTGGCCAGTAAGTATCTTCATGGTTTAAATATAAATTATCTCCTTTATATCGAGGAAAAATATGTAGATGATAATGATAAACATCTTGATTACCATCAGGCTCATTGTGTTGCCTTGTGGAAATACCATCACATTTATAAGCTTCTTTTAAGGCCACAGCTATTTTCTTAGAAAAATCAAAAATTTTATGACCTATTTCTTCCGACATATCATAGATATTTTCTATGTGTTCGTTAGGAATAATTATTACATGTCCTAAATTTGATTTCCACCATTTACCAGCAATGAAAACAGTGATAAATGTATCTCTAAAGATTATCGATCCTTCTTGATCACCTTTCTCTGTAACTTCTCCTTGTGAAATTTGGCACAAAGGACAAATATAATTTTCTGGTTCGTGATTATACATAAATTAATGTAAAAAACGGAAGCAAGGCTTCCGTTTTTTTTATTCATCCACACCAAAACGTTTATAGTCGTAGGTTTTTCCTTCGCCGAACCAGTGTTTTATTTCGTGCTCCGCTTCTTCTGGAGTTTCGGAGCAATGAATAATATTCATCACTGCGCGTTTTTCTTTATTAGCCAATGCCGGACTATCTATAGAAAAATCTCCCCGAATTGTGCCCATATCTGCTTTGTATGGCATCGTATCGCCAGCTATTTTACGAACAACATCAACTGCATGCACCCCTTGCACAACCATTTTTACCAATGGCGCTGATTTCATGTAATCAATCAACCATTTGCGAATTTCCGGACCAATTTTTTCAGGTTCTAGAGTTCCAAAATCAAGCATAGCGTCGTAACCATATTTCTCATAAGTCGTGAGAGTTTTATGCCCAAGTCGAGTAATCCATTCTTCGTTCTTTGGATAATGATTATCTATTTGGTCATGCGAAGGCTGGAACATTTCCAGCGCTATGATCTTTAGATCGCGTTGTTCAAAGCGACGAATAATCTCCCCCGTTAAGCCCTTTCGTACTCCATCAGGCTTTAGCATCACATATGTCCTCTCTTCTTTTGGATGTTTCATAAAATCTATTCTAGCAGAAAAAAATAATTTTGCAAAATTATTTTTTAATCATTCCTTCAAAAGTTATGGAAGAATAATCGTTTATATTATAGCCGTATTTTTTATAAACAGTCCCAGCTGTACCTATAATACCAATTTCTGGATCAAAACCAAGTTCTCGCGCGGCATTTTTAGCTTTCTCGAAGGAACTTGATTCAATTTCTAAATATGTAGGAATTTGTGGCCAAAAATCAATATCGAAAACTACTTCCCCTTTTACATAACGTATTCTTCTGTTTTTTTCTTTTTGATTTTCTAAAAACCCTGTTGCCTTAACAAGCTGGCAAGTTTTTTCATAATCATCTACCATTACTTCTATCTCTTTCATCCCAACATTTTTCATACTTCCATCTTCTTGTTTTTCTTTAATATTTTCTTTGTAAGCCAACGTCGTTTCTCTGCCATCAGTTCGCACTCTAATCCAGCCTTTTTTCTTTTCCATATTCGTATCAGCAGAATAAAAAATAGTCCGACTATAATCATACTCCCCCACTTTCTTTGCGCCAATAGACAAGAGTTTCTTCTCTAATTCCGGCACATCAACTTCTAAGAATTTTATTTCAAACTCTTCCATATCCATTTTATTCCATTGATTTATATCTCCCCATAATTTCGTTTTCCACTTCTTCTCTGTCTCTGCCGTATTTTACATAAGAGAGTTCTTTCAGACTATCCACAATATCAGGATTGCCTTTCTCTGGCGCTAGGGTTCTCAAGTTGAAAGGTTTTACCGGTTGACCATTTACCAACATGCTGATATAGGCATTGTAATTATCGAGTTTGGTGATATCTTGAGCTGTAAATTGAGGTTTAAATTTTGATTCCAGAAAGGTGGCATCTTCGGTGCCAACACGAAAAACTGCCATTCCTCCGACATTGCCAAAAACCGCATTTTTAATATTCTCTTCAAGTTGCGTAATATATTGATGCGCGATATTGAGTGAAAGTCTATACTTACGAGCTTCGGACAAAATGGACGCGATAGAGTCAGTCGTCACATTTTGAAATTCATCAATATAAAGATAAAAATCATTCATTGGTTTGCCAAACATATCCACCCGCGACAACGCAGCCATTTGAATTTTCCCCACGAGCACTAAACCTATCAAATTCGCATTTATATCTCCCAACCTACCTTTAGAGAGATTCACTAAAAGAATCTTTTTCTCGTCCATAATTTTGCGGAAATTGAAAACTGAATTTTGTTGAAGCACGACAGGACGCATTATGTCATTGCTGATAAAGTTATCAAATTTTGAAGAAATGTACGGCACAAAGTTTGCTAAAGATTGGTCCCCGGTTGTCTGCTCAGCGGAAATCCAAAATTGTTTAATGATAGGATTTTTACATCTTTCTAGTTTCATATCTCTGAATTCTTTGTCAGCAAGAACACGAGTGATTTCAAGAAGTGTTGAACCAGATTCTGGATCTTCCATCACAAGAAACGCGCTATTTCTAAAATATTGCTCAAACATCGCTCCACCCCCCACTTTCATATCAAAAAGTTTATTAAAAATCCCCATCAGTTCGTTCACTACGAAAGTCTTCTGCTCCGGATATTTAGTATCGTATTCAAGCATATTTAATCCCATTGGACGAGGAGTGTAAGCCGGATCAAAATAAATAACATCATCAATGCGTTCTTTTGGAATACGCGACAAAATAGTCTGAATGTCCGTGCCATGCGGGTCAATATAACAGCATCCATCGCCATTTCTGATGTCTTGAGTTATCATATTAAGCATTATGTTAGTTTTACCTGTTCCGGTCTGACCAATCACATAAAAATGCCTCATTCGGTCTTCGCGAGCCAAATGAACTTCAGTCTCTTTTCCTCTATAACTATTTACTCCTAAAATTATTCCCTCGTTTTTTAACTCAAGTGGCGCAGGCGCGATGCCTGCCTTAGCTTCTTTCAGTTGTGGCTGGCTACTACCAACTGGAAAATGAAACACCGAAGCAAGCTCTTTCAAATTAAGCGGAAGAATTTTATCTGAAGAAAAAGAACGATATGAGAAATCATGAAAAAGTTTTTTCAAATCACTGCCGTGAGCTTCTTCAAAAATAAATGAATTGCTAGCCGCTTCAGAAAATTGATTAAAGGAAGACTTTATTTCTTGCAGTATGGCTTCTGCTCTCTCTTTATTTTCTGCAGAGGCGATAATACGAATGTTAGCTTTCATAATGGTACTTTTTATCTTATTGCCTATCTTCTCGACAGCTCCCTCATCTACTGCGCGTCTGCCTTTCATATATTTATCTTGGTTTTTTCCCTCTGGTTGTTTTTCTTTATGTCCAAAAAAAAGTTCTTTACCCACCTTAATCAAAGCCCGATTGAACTTATATAAATCATCTGCCGCGTTTTTTACAGACATGCCATCTTTCACATCATCTAAAATCATATGAAATTCATTTATAAATTTATCACCAGCAGGAGCGACCACGAGCTGAATCGCCGCGCCTTCGCCTTCCGTCTTTAACTTAGAAAAAACATTCAATATCATATTCATCGGATCATGTTCTATATTGTCATAAGTTTTAATAGGCATCACCCCTCGTTCAGAAAAACTCGCATAAGCTCCGACTGAACCGCCAGAAGCATTAAAAATATTATAATCATCCGCGATTTCGTGAATTTTTGCATTATGATAAAACGCCAAAATCTGTTTTTCAAAAAGCGAGAGATGCTTGTTTGGAATGCCCGCATAAATGATTACTTCGTCATTTTGATTGCTAAGCGCCACTTCAAGTGTAAAATAAATTTCCTTTTCATTTTTTTTATCTACCGAAATAGACTGCATGCCTGCATAAAATTGCTCCATCGCACCGATGAACTCTTTGAAGTTTTTTGACTTGTCAGCTTCCTCCGCAGGAGGCGGAAGGGTGATTTCAAAAAGCGTCATATTGAGAGACTTATGCAAAGGCGTGCCTTCTTTAATATCTGGGATTATTTGTCCAGTTTTTAAATATTGAACCAGCAATCTGTGAAAATCATCGTCAACGTGAGGATTGCCCATTGCTTCCACTACCGAGAGAGCATTACGGATTCCTTTTGTAATGACAATACCTAAAAGTTCCTCCATCACATTATCATGCGATTCAGGCCGAAGAGCTAAAACTATGCCTTGCGCTTCTTTTTCACTTATAATATGACTGCTATGCACTACTTGTTTTGCTGGAAGCTCTTTATAGGCTCCCACAACTTCGCGCGCGGCATTTTCTTTCGCATTTTCAAAGTGTCCTGTTTTTACAAGTTCCTCTTCGCGTTTGGCAACATGAGCGCGCAAATATTCAAGCTCCTCTTCGGGATTCTTAAACTTTGGCATTTCCTGAAAAAATGATGAGTCCATCAATTTATTATATCAAAAAAACTAAATCTTAGTTAAAATCTCAGGTTCACCGTCAGTGATTAAAATCGTATTCTCAAAATGAGCGCTGTTTTTTCTGTCAGCTGTACGAAAAGTATAGCCATCAGTTTCTAGTGTTACATTCTTAGCGCCTAAATTAATCATTGGCTCTATGGCTATAACCATACCGGGAATCAGCTTTGCTCCTTTACCTTTCTTTCCAAAATTTGGAATATACGGATCTTCGTGAATCGCGCGACCCACTCCATGTCCCGAGAGAACTTCCACAATGCCATATTGCATATTGTTTTTCTTGTCTTTTGAACGTATAAAACTTTCCACAGCAAAACCAATATCTCCTACAGTGCCTCCAGAGCGCGCCGCGTCAACACCCGCCTTTAGAGCTTGCTCGGTTGTATCCATAAGTTTTTGATTAATAGAACTGACAGCGCCGACAGGTATGGTAATCGCCATATCTGTAAAAAGACCCTTGTGTTTAACACCTAGATCAAGCGAAACAATGTCGCCTTCTTTTAATATTCTTTTCTTGTTTGGAATCCCGTGCACAACCTCGTCATTGACCGATACACACAAAGATGCGGGAAAAGGATACTCTGCTCCCTCTGGACGATAATTTAAAAAAGCTGGCTCGTCACCCATATTTCTGATTAAGTCCTCCGCATATATATCTAAATCTTTTGTAGAAACACCGGGCTTGACCATGTCTTTCACTTTATAAAGAACAGTCGCTAAACGTTTGCCGCCCTCTCGCAGTATTTTTATTTCCTCTGATGTTTTGATAATTATCATAATTAAGAAATTATTGTCCCTAAAAACTTATCTCCACTCAAACACTTTGACAAGTTATCAATTGGCTTGCCGTTCATAATTATCACCTGCATACCTTCTTTTTGAGCCATTTCAGAAGCTACAGGATCAAAGGGAGAATTAAGTCCAGAAGTCCATTTTTTGGGAATAATGGCTCGGTAGTCTGCCCAAGATATCTTTTCAATTTTCTTGGCATTTAGGTTAACTTTTGGGTCAGAATCATAGACATAATCAATATTTGAGAGATTAATAATTTTTTTTGCATTAATTGATTTGGAAGCCAAAACCGCATCATAGTCTGTGCTCCGCTTAGGAGCATAAGCTGATCCAATAATTATTGGTTTTTCAAAAGAAAAAGGAACTGAAAGGTTAGAAATTACTTCATTTTGAGCATATTCACCAAAAATAATTCGCATTAATTCGGCGTTTACTTTCAAGGATGCAATACCTATCCAATCTAAATCTTCATCAGAAGGGCTAGCAAGTTCTTTGGCTGCTTCTTGATATCTTCGACAAACTTTCCCTCCACCGGTAATAATTACAAATTTTTTCCCCTTAGAAACATGCGAGAGAATTAAATCCTTGAAAGATTTAAGAAAATCAATATCTATACTATCCGGCACAATTAATGACCCGCCAAGTGAAATTATTATTGTTTCTTGCATACTAAATCCCCAATGATTTGATAATATCTTTGTGCACATTTTCGACTATTTGTTCTCCATTTATTTTATAAATCATATAATCCTCTTTATCCTTAAAATAATTCATTGATGGAATCACATTGTTCACATATTCATCAAATCTTTTTGCTAACCCCTCTCTTGTGTCATCATGCCTACCCCGCAAAAGATTCCTTTTCATAGCCTCCTCTTTACCAACTTCAATATAAATAATTTTCACATTATATCTTTTGACTGATTTCAGCAAGTCCATAAATTTTTCTGATTGATTTACAGTTCTCGGATATCCATCAAAAATCAGATGCTCTTCTCTAGATGAATTTAATCTGACAGCTTCAGCCACAAACTTGTTTGTCATTTCGTCCGGGACCAGTCTTCCAGAATTTAGGAACTCTTTTACAGTGTTTGTATCGAAATTATTATCTCTAGATTCAATGATTTTTCTAAAAATTTCCCCCGTGCCAATATAAACACAATCCTTCCCGTATTTATTTTTTATATAATCTGTCAATAACTTGACCTGTGTTCCCTTGCCCGAGCCAACTATTCCATAAAATACAAAAGTCTGTGGTTGCATATAGTTAACAATACAAAATTTAGCCTTAAAAATCAATGTTATCTTTTTGCCTAAAAATATGTTTTAATTACAAAGTAACCAACAAGTAATATGAAGAAAAAAGAAATTATAACAATCACGGGGACGCTTGGAAGTGGAAAATCCAGCACGGCAGACGCTATAGCAGAAGAACTTGGGTGGAAAAGATTTTCTTCTGGAGATTTTATGCGAAAAATAGCTACTCTACTTGGCGTTTCTCTAAACGAGCTTAGTATTGTGGCAGAAAAAGATTCAAGCGTAGATAAAAAAATAGATAATGAAGTTCGTAAAGCCGGAAAAATGGAAAAAATTATAATTGATTCTCGCCTAGCTTTTCATTGGATTCCAGAGTCATTTAAAGTTTACCTGGATCTCAAACCAGAAATTGCAAAAGAAAGAATCTTTAATAATTTAAAAGAGAATGATTTACGCAGAAAAAGTGAAGGGGTAAAAAATCTAGAAGAAATTTATGAGAAAATAATCTCGCGTCGGGAAAGTGAAAAAAATAGGTATAAAGAATTATATGGAATAGAAAATCATGCCGACCATAAAAACTTTGACCTGGTCATAGATACAAATAAAAACAACCTCAAGCAAGTTGTTAAAATCATTTTAACAGAATATAAAAAATGGATAGAGAAATCTAATACTCTCGCATAGAGATCTGCGCGTTTATTTTTTTTATTAGATCAAGGACAACAGAAACAACGATAAGTATTGATGTGCCACCTAGGGCAAGGGTGGTAATGCCTGTTAGATATTGCATAATAAGAGGCAGAACTGCAACAAATCCTAAAAAGACTGCGCCAAGTAAAGTAATACGAGTTAAAACTTTTGAAATATATTCAGATGTTGATGCGCCCGGACGAATACCCGGAATGAATGCGCCATTTTTTTGTAAATTAGTAGAAAGCGCTTCAGGGTCAAAAGTGACTGCTGTGTAAAAATAAGTAAAAAGAAACACTAAAATAAAATACAATACTGCGTAAAGTATAGAAGTCTGTGTAAAGGAAATAAGCACACTAGAAATTTTTGCAATAATTGCATTATCAAAACGGGATAAAAAAGTACCAATCATTTGAGGGAAAAGAAGAATTGAAAGAGCAAAAATTATAGGAATGACTCCAGCTTGATTGACGCGAAGAGGCAAATAAGTTGAGCCTCCGCCATACATCTTCATGCCACGAACACGCTTGGCATAAGTAACCGGAATCGGACGTTCAGCCTCGGTAACAAGAACAATGCCCGCAATAACAAGCAACCCAACCACGGCAAATACAAGATAAAGTGGAATCTGAGAAACATCAAAAGTAAAAAGAAACTGGCTAATTGTGGATGGAAGTTGAGCCACAATACCCGCAAAAATTATAAGTGATACTCCATTGCCAATACCAAATTCAGACACAAGTTCCCCAATCCACATTAATAACATCGACCCGGCAATAACAATGATTAAATTTGTGACTCTATCAAAAACTGTTAAGTTCACTAAAATATTTTGACTTTCAAGAATAGCTAAAAGAGCAAAACCTTGGATGGCAGCGAGTGGAACAGTAAGCAATCTAGAATACTGACTAAACTTTTTCCTACCAGCTTCACCCTCTTCGTGGTAAATCTTCTTTAAGGCAGGCACCATGATAGTGAGAAGTTGCATAATAATTGAACTAGTGATGTATGGACCAACTCCAAGCATTATTATTGAAAGATTTGTCAATCCGCCTCCAGAAAATATATTTAAGATACCAAAAAATTGATTATTGGAAAGAAAACGATTGAGTTGAATTGTGTCAATTCCTGGAATAGGTATAGCAGAAAATAATCTAAATACTATTAACGCAAAAAATACAAATAAAACACGTTTTCGTAGCGTAGTATCTGTCCAAACCAATTTCATTTTATTTAAAAAATTTTGCATATTACTATGACTATCTGAGTTTTATCTTTTTACCTTTTATCATAAGACGCTTGCGGATCTCTGAAAGTTTTTCTTCTTTAGAAATCATCTTATTCTTGCCTAGCAAAAAAATCTTCTGGATAGACTTGAATTGATATCCACGATTCTTAGGCAATTTTTTAATGATGTCACGAAGTTCTGGACGACGCTTATTGCCGGCGCGAGCCGTTTGCCCCTTGCCTCCACGACCAGACGTTTTAGCATGTTTGCCACCACGCCCCACTAATCTGTCCTTTTTGTTTTTATGAGTTCTTTTTAAGTTATGTATCTGCATTTGTTTAATTTTTTAGAGTTATATTATTTTTGAATTTTTTTTTCATCTTCTTTTATAGATAAAGGCAAAACGATGTCTTTTTCAGCAACCATTAAAGAATTCTCTGGTATAGTTTTTGCATATTTTGAAGAAATAACTGAAAGCGCTTTCATAACTGCTTTGGCATTGTTTAATTTATTTTTACTATTAGATAAAATCTTTCCCGTAACATCTTTCATGCCAGATAATTTTATTACATCACGAATAACCGAACCCGCGACAAGTCCACGACCCTTGTTGGGCATAAGTATAATTTTTGAGCTGGAAAACTTGGCAGAAAGTTCATGAGGGATAGACATAGTTTTCGTCAAATTGAGTTTAACCATATTTTTTTTGGCATTTCTTACAGCTTTATTAATTGCCAGCGCTGTATCTCCAGCTTTTCCTAAACCAAAACCAACAGAGCCTTTTTTGTCTCCAACTACTAATGCTATACTAAAAGAAAACCTGCGTCCCCCAGCGACAACTCTAGTCACACGACGAATATTTAAAATCTTTTGATCAAATTCTGGTTTTGGTCTCCCAAAAAAAGACCCTCTGCGATTACTATTCTTCTTTTTTTCTACTTTTTCCATTTTTTTTAATTTATTTATAAATATTTAGAATTTAAGTCCAGCAGTTCTCGCTTCATCTGCCACTAATTTTATTCGTCCAGTATACTTAAATCCATTTCGGTCAAAAACAACTTTGTTAATTTTTATTTGCAAACAAGCTTGACCAATCATCCGACCTACTTCTCTAGCTCTTTCTGATTTCGTGCCTTTTGTTATTTTTACACCCGGCTCGGCTCGGCGAGGCAAGTCATTCGCTTCCGCCAAAGTCTTACCCAAGATATCATCGATGACTTGCGCATAAATAAATTTATTAGAACGAAAAACAGAAAGCCTTGGACGCGCCGAAGTGCCTTTGATTTTTGCTCTAATTTTTTTCTTCAATCTTATTCTTTTGTCTTGCTTCTTTTTCATAATTTTAAGCTTTTTAGCTAGTTAGCTATAAGCTATTCTACACCGTCTTTTTCCCCTGCTTACGTCTAATAACTTCACCTTCATAACGCATTCCTTTGCCTTTGTAAGGTTCCGGCTTCTTCAGCGCGCGAATAGCCGCGGCAAAACTTCCGACCAATTCTTTATCAATCCCAGTAATTGTAATATTATTTTTTTCAGCCGTAGCAGTGATCGTGTCTGGGATTTTTACAATGACCGGATGAGAAAATCCTAACGCAAAGTTAAAAAAATTATTCTTTCCTTCGGATTTGACTTCAGATTTGAATCCGACGCCTTCTAATATTAATTTCTTTTGATATGGCGTCTCTACGCCAATAATCATATTTTTTATATGCGAAACATAAGTACCCCAAAGAGATTTGGAAAATTTATCGTTTCTTTTTGTATTCAATGTAATTGTTTTATCTCCTATATTGAAAATAATATCATCACGAAAAGTTTTAACGAGTGTTCCTTTAGGTCCTGCAACTTTCAAAATGTCACCATTTTTTGTGACTTCAACTCCTTTTGGTATTTGTATTTCTTGTTTTCCTATTCTACTCATATAATTTTTATTTTTTGTTAATCCCGACGCTTTCGGTCGGGACCCCGACTTTACGTCGGGGCTACCAAATTTTAAACAATGCTTCACCGCCGACTTGCTCTTTGCGAGCTTCTCTACCTGACAAAATTCCCTTAGGTGTTGAAAGCACGAGTAATCCTGAACCATTCTTAACCGTATGAATATCTTTTATTCTAAAATAAACACGCCTCGATTGTTTAGAAATTCTCTCAACTTCCACAATTTTTGGCTTCTTGTCAATGTACATTAACCCTACTTCGAGAATTGACTGTTTGTTTTTTGTGTTTGAAACGGACCCGCCTCGAGTAGAAACTTTTTTGGAAATGTTGGAAACATATCCTTCTTTCTTTAAACATTCCGCAATCGCATTTCTCATTTTAGAATATGGCAAGAATACAGACTCTTTGCCTGCCAAGCTTGCGTTTTTTAACATTATTATCATATTTGAAATTGAATCCATAATGATTTTATGAACTACCAACTTGATTTACGAACACCCGGCAACATTCCTTCGTTTGCCAATTCTCTAAAACAAATACGACATAGACCGAAATCTCTCATGAAAGCGTTACCTCGACCACAACGAAAACATCGGTTTTTTTGCCGAGTGCTAAACTTCTGTGTCTTTAAGGCTCTAGCTTTGACTGATGTTTTTGTCATATGAATTAACTTATTAGCTACTTAGCTTTCTAGCTTTGAATTTCCTAATTAGCTATAAGGCATAAGCTAATTAGCTATCCAGATACTAGACGATATCGTGTATTTTTTCTTAAAATCCCAGAAAAAACTGTTAGACCTTAAGGAGAAACACAGATCAATCTATATCCTAGACTCTTTCATACTATCAAAAGAAACAAAAATAGTCAAATAAATTTTTCAGTAAAAAATATCAAGAATTAAAATATCAAGGATTATCCTTGCTTGCCCTTATCCTTGCTTAATCTTGCGAACAGACTCTTCTTTCTTCAAAGGCACGCCTAAAAGCTCAAAGAAAGCTGTGCCTTCTTTTTTATTTTTTGCGGAAGAAACCAAAGTAATAGACATACCAAAGATATCCCGAATGTCCTCATCAGCTGTTTCTGGGAAAATAGTGTGCTCCTTTATACCGATAGTGAGATTGCCTATATTATCTACTCCCGTACGAGCGATACCGCGAAAGTCTTTCGTGCGAGGCAAAGCGACATTGATAAGTTTTTCTAAAAAAGCATACATCCTTTTTCCTCGCAGTGTTACAACAATTCCTATTGGGTCACCCGCTCTGGTTTTGAAAGATGCGATTGAATGCTTAGCACCCCTAGTAACCGGCTTTTGCCCAGTAATTTTCGCTAGACGAAGAGATATTTCGTCATTTTTATTCTTATCTTTTTTTATAGCTGTCCCCGTGCCGACATTTAACACAATCTTTTGCATTTTTGGAGAGGCAAAAGTATTTTTGAAACGAAAAATTTCTTTCATTTTTTCAAACACTTCTTTCTCTTTTTCTTTTATAATTAAATGTTTCATCCCGTTAGAGATAGGAAATCTTTAGATTTCCGTTCTTTTTATAACTATTAATAATTTATTTAAACTTATCATAATATTTTTACTCTATTGATTATTTTAACTGAAGGATCTCTAACGGGATTTCATCCCTTCTTACTCTATTTATAATTTCTTAACATTGGAAGCATGTATTGGCATCTCAATATTTTTTATACTTCCTTTTTCACCAGACTTTCTCGGACGCTGATGTTTTTTCATCATATTCGCTCCTTCAATAATGACTTTATTTTCACTCACCAAAACACGGACGATTTTTCCTTTTTTACCTTTATCTTTGCCGGTTATTATTGTTACATTGTCTCCTTTTTTGATTTTTGTCATAATTTGTTATGAGCGAAGCGAATTTCAAATTTGAGCATCCCGCCCCACTTTTAATACTTAATTTTTATAATAACTTAAAGTTCATTGCTTGTAAAATTTTAATTGATCTATGAATGTTAGTGTTAAAAGTGAGGCGGGATCCTTGTAAATTATATTCACTCCGTTCATTAATTTACAGGACCTCCTGCGCTAAAGAAATAATTTTCTGAAATCCCTTCTCGGCGAGCTCTCTCGGAATTGGCCCGAAAATACGCCCAGCCTTTGGATCAAGCTTTCCTTTTTCTATAAGAACCACAGCATTATCATCAAAACGAATATAAGATCCATCCTTTCTCCTAAAGGCAGCTCTGGTACGCACAATGACCGCCTGATGCACATCTTTCTTTTTAACTCCCTTTCTGGGACTTGCCACCTTTACGGCAATAATCACTTGTTCACCCAAAGAAGCATATCTTTTTTTAGAAGACCCTAAAATCTTGAACACTTTGCCTACAGTGCCTCCGGCGTTATCTGTTATTTTTACCCATGTGCCTGCTTGAATCATATGACTGATTTTTAAGGAATGAAATGACTATAAAAATCGTCATCCCGCTCCACTTTTAATAATTAATTTGATACTAACTTAAAATTCATTGTTTGTAAAATTTTTATTTGATAATAAATGTTAATGTTAAAAGTGGGGCGGGATGCTCGTAATTTATACTCACTTCGTTCGTTAAATTACGGCAAAATGTTTGTCTTTTGAAATTGGTTTTGTCTCAACTATCTCTATATTATCTCCCACTTTATATTTATTTTCCTCGTCATGCGCTTTGTATTTTTTGCTCACTTTATAATATTTACCATACAAGGGATGCTTGATAAATCTGGATACAGTTACAACAACAGTCTTTTCCATTTTGTCTGAAACCACCACCCCGTTTAAGATGCTACCTTTTCCTTTTTTATTTTTTCTTTCTATTTTTGTTGTCATTTTTTTTATAAAAATTACTTCATAACTTTTTGACGGTTGATTTCCGTTAAAATCCGAGCTATGTTTTTCCTTAAAACTGAAAGTTCTTTCACATTTTTTGATTTTGAACCTTCAGACTTAAACCTTATAACTCTTGCATTTTCTCGTAAAACAGCGAGCTTTTTGTTGAGTTCGTCTTTTTTCATATCTTTCAAGTTTTCTTTTTTATTTTTCATATATTTTTTCGCAACCTACTGCTTATGCGTTCTGGACATAATTCTAACAGAGATTGGCAATTTACTACCAGCCTTTCTAAGCGCCTCCTTGGCGATTTTTTCATTTACTCCATCCACTTCAAAAATGATGCGTCCGGGAAAAACATCAAAACAATATCCTTGCGGATCCCCTTTACCTTTTCCCATACCCATCTCTGCGGCTTTAGAAGTATAAGGACGATCTGGGAAAATACGAATCCAATACTTACCGGCTTTAGTAAGTGTTCGGGCTATTACCTTTCGGGCAGCTTCAATCTGGGTCGACTTGATGCGTGTTTGACTTTCTGATTTTAGACCATAAGAGCCAAAAGAAAGTTTTGTCCCGCGAGTGTCGGGCGAAGTCTTTTTAGGATTACTACGCATAGTCTGCCATTTTCTAAATTTTACTTTTTTAGGTACTAACATAAAATTAATCAGACTTTGTTTTATTTTCTAATATTTCGTTCTTTTTTGTATTTTTCATATTCTTGTCGGCAAAAATTTTACCGCGATAAATCCAAACCTTTATGCCGACAACACCATAAGACAAAGTGGCGCGCTCGCGCTTGAAATCAATATCAGCGCGGAAACTCTGAAGCGGAATAGACCCGCGTTTGAGCTCTTCTGTGCGAGCAATGTCAGCTCCTCCCAACCTGCCTGAGAGAACCACTCTCGCTCCTTCTACTCCGCGCGCCGCCATAACTTTTTCAATAATTGTTTTAATAACACGACGATATGGCAATCTTTTCTCTAACCCTTCGGCAATCATATATGCCACAATCGCGGCATCGGCTTCTGGATTTGTTACTTCAATAATTTCAAGTTTGAAATCTTCCGGCTTTGGAAGTTTCAATTTATCCATTTTTTTCAAAATATCTTCTTTTAATTTTGTTGCTCCTTCGCCATTCCTGCCTATGATAAGACCGGGTCGAGAAGTTTTGATTATAAACCTAGTCGCTTTTCGGCTTCTTTCAATTTCAATTGAAGAAATATACATGCCACGCAATTTCTTTTCTAAATATTGACGTATAAGGACGTCCCCTTTTAAATAAGAAACGTATTTTTTCGAATCAGCAAACCAGCGACTTTTCCAGTCTCGAAGTATTACTAATCTATGGGCGTATGGATGAACTATTTTTGACATGTTATTACTTAAGGACGGTCCTTGGGGAAACTCTCTTAAGGACTGTCCTTTTTGGAGAATTTTTAACTGCTAAAACTTTTTCTGCGAGCAACAAATTCAAATGGCTCGTGCGTTTATTTATCCTGTGTCCTGTGCCCATAGCCGCCGGCATCATTCTTTTCATTGTTATGCCTTTATCTACTCGCAATTCTTTTATAAATAAATTATCTGTTTGAATTCCCATAGATTTTGCATTGGAAACTGCGGAAATTAAAAGCTTTTTTATAGGCAGTCCTGCGCGTTTGGCTAAAAAATCAAGCTCGGCTAGGGCTTCCACAACACTCTTGCCCTTTAAGAGACTCGCAACCAAGCGAACTTTCCTCGGAGCCTGTCTGTAATTTTTTAAAAATGCTTTCATCCCGTTAGAAGCAGATCGCGATCAACTCGCATGTCTGATATTTTATATTATTAATTTTTATAATGCTTGATTTCATATTTTTGTTTCTTTTCAAATTGCGATCGTGGCTTCTAACGGGATTCATTCCTACTTTTTACTGCCCTTGGCGTCAGCCGCGGCCGCAGTCGCCCCTTTGGCGGCATTTATTTCAGCTTCCATTTTCTTTTGTTCGAGTTCTTTCTGCATCTTTCCGCCGTGTTTTGTAAATTTCTTTGTTGGAGAAAATTCTCCCAATCTGTGCCCCACCATGTCTTCAGTAACAAAGACATCCACATGAACCTTGCCATTATAAACACCAAAAGTAAAACCGAGCATATCGGGAGATATAACACAAGCTCTCTTCCATGTTTTTATGGTTCCTGTATTAAGAGGATTTTTGCCGGCAATCTTTTTTAAAAGCCTTTCATCCACATATACGCCTTTTTTGATTGATCTTGTCATCCCGTTAGAGATAGGAAATCTTTAGATTTCCGTTGTGTCTTCTTATTAAAACTAATAATTTCACTTTAGTATATACATTATATAAACCGTTAAATTTTAACCGAATAATCTCTAACGGGATCATAATTTATATAAACAAAAAGCTCGAATCGAGCTTGGTTTTATAGTAGCAAATAAGAGTAAAATGTCAAATATTTGAGTAAAAACAACAGTGGGGCCCCTTAATAGAGAGCCCCACAACAGTATCATCTTTTCACCCTCCTTTTCCTTAAGCGTGTTGCCTGCCGCTTCTTATGCCAGTAGAAGCGGTCCTTTTTCTTCCTTGCTCTAGCAAGAGTTCTTTTTACTTGCATCACTGCCACACCATCACCCCCTTTCTGCTTGTTTTTTTAACATTATATTTGAAATAATGCAACAGCAAAATGTGGAAAAACAATTTTTGGTTTAGGTGAGGTCTTATTTATTCTTCCCAGTCTTACGACGAGAAACAATAAAGACATTTGAGTATCTCTTTGGACTGCGGGTTTAATTTATATTCTATCAATTATATTGAAAAATTCTTCCCAAGACATTCCAAGCAATTTAAGATTATTTCTTATAATAAATTGAGGTAGAGGATTATCTTTAGGAACTATAATAGGGCGTATTAAATCGGAACGCGCATATACAAAATGATCTCCTTTAGATCTTTTAAAAGAACAACCGACATATATTAAAAATTGTTGAAACTGCCTATTCGTTACATTTTGCTTCTTAGGCATACGAAAGATTCATCGGTTGAAAATAATTTGAAACAACAACTGGCGGTTGCCAGTTAGATTTTATTTTCTGCCAGCCTAATTCTCGGAGCACTACATCCAGTGTGCCCATTTCTACAAGTTCTTCAATAAAAATTCCAACAATCTCGGAAAAATTAGTTTGCGCTTTTTTGTAAGTGGAAGCGCAAGTAGAAAGATCAAGAGCAGGGCTATACGCCACATAACTCTTGCCTTCTTTAAATATTGTAACTGGTAAATTTATTTCTTTGAGTGTTAATTTTTTCATAAGATTCAAATTATACCACAGCGCAAAAAAGGATACAAATTTTAAATTTATTTATTCTTCCCAGTCTTACGACGAGAAACAATAAAGACATTTGAGTATCTCTTTGGACTGCGGGTTTTTCTTCCGCCGGTTACTTTGCCCCACATAGTCTTTGGACGTTTTGTTCCGCGTCCTTGTCTGCCTTCTCCACCTCCGTACGGATGGTCAACAGGGTTCATCGCAGTTCCACGCACTGTCGGTCGTATTCCCTTCCAGCGACTTCGTCCAGCTTTACCATAATTTTCAAGATGATGTTCTTCGTTTGAAACAGTACCGATACACGCGAAGCAGTTTTCATTTATTTTACGGACTTCAGTTGAAGGCATTTTAATGTTTGTATATCCATCAGCATTAGCAACTACTTGCGCAAAAATTCCTGCGGAACGACCTATCTTCGCTCCACCATTTGGTTGTATTTCAATATTATAAACAAAAGTCCCGACTGGGATATTTTTAAGAGGAAGTCTATTAGCGACTGAGAGAGGCGCCTTTTCCGAAACAATAAAAGAGTCTCCGGGCTTTATAGATTTAGGCAATATAACATATCTCTTTTCTCCGTCTTTATAAATAGCTAGCCCAATAAAAGCTGAACGATTTGGGTCATATTCGATAGATTTTATTATAGCCGGAATTTCTTTTTTATTATATAAAAAATCAACCTCGCGATAAAGACGTTTGTGTCCTCCACCTTTATGTCGCACAGTGATGCGTCCTCTGCTATTCCTCCCGACAGAACGTCTAAAACCATAAGTGAGAGACTTGGTCGGTTGTGACTTCGTCAAAAGTTCCCTGTAAAGCACATGGGTCATTTGTCTTCGTGATTTACTTGTTGGTTTATATGTTTTCATAATTGTTTATTGTTTTATTGTGTTTCTTTTCACTGTTTCACTGAGGCAAGACCTAAGTACCTCAGTGTCATGCCTCAGTGTCAAATAAATTCAATTTTATCTCCCGCTTTTAAATAAACTAAAGCTTTCCTGCCTCCGCCTTTTACTCCAGCGCGCCCTTTAAACATAATATTTTTCTTTGGCACAGGTAAAACATTTACTTTCAAAGGCTTTACTTTGTAAAGAGCAAAGATAGCTTTCTTTATCTCAGTCTTGTTGGTTTTGCTAGCTCCGGAAGAAATATCAAAAGTATAAACATTTTGCTCTTGCGCAAAAGACGCTTTCTCGGTAATTCTTGGATTTTTAATTATCATTGTCATGTTGTTTTACTGACCTCGAGATTCTAAAAATTTTATACTTTCGACCGGATTTTCTATTAAAAGATATTTATAATTTAAAACATCAAATGGATTTAAATTCTTCAAAAATACTAATTCTAATGCTGGAATATTTCTAAAACTTTTTTCTGTTTTTTCATTGCGTCCAAAAAGCGCAGTCAACACTCGAGGCTTCAGGGAAGAATCTTTCATTTTCCAATCAGTAACTTTCGCTAAATTCTCTACTACTTTTACCGCATCTTTTGTTTTGATAGAAGACATAGAAAGTGTGTCCACAAAAAGAATTTCTTCATCCTTAAGCTTCTTTGAAAGAACAGAGAAAAGAGCTTGCGCGCGCATTTTCTTTGAAATTTTTCTTTTATAATTTTTTTTAGCAAGCGGACCGTGCGTTACCCCTCCACCAACCCAGATAGGGCTTCGGCTTGAACCATGTCTTGCGCGTCCTGTACCTTTTTGCTTCCAAGGTTTTTTACCTCCACCACGAACTTCTCCACGGTCTTTGGTGTCGGCAGTCCCTGCTCTTTTATTACTTCTCATACTTTGCACAACTTGATGCACTAAGTCACTCTTCCACTTGACGGCAAAAACTTTCTCTGGAAGACTTATCGTCCCGGTTTCAGCTCCTTTTTGATTGTATATTTTTGCTTCCACCCCGTTAGAAGTAGGTCGCGATACAACACTTTCAGAGTTTTCTTTATTTTTTTGTATTGTGTTATCTTTTTTCATATCTTTATTATCGCCATAATCGTGATCGCGACTTCTAACGGGGTTCATTACCTGCTGATTATTTCAACTAAAGTCCCGCGTTTGCCGGCGATTGCTCCTTTTACCAGCATTATATTATTTTCTTTATCAACAGAAACAACTTTGATATTCTTTTGGGTAATGCGATCTCCGCCCATTCTGCCAGCCATTCTCATTCCCTTTGGAACATGAGTGCGGAGTCCTCCTCCGATACTTCCCGGCTCTCTTTCAGAATGTTTTTGACCATGAGTGCGCGGACCGCCACTAAAACCATGACGCTTTACGACACCCTGAAAGCCTTTGCCTTTAGATACGCTGGAGACTTGGAGTTTATCACCCGGAACAAAAACCGAAACATCAATATTGTCGCCCTTTTTTGCATCTATCTTGTCGGCGGATTTTAATCTAAATTCTTTTAGGATATTTTTTCCCGACGCTTGCGGTCGGGCTCCCGACCCCTTCGGGCGTCGGGACTTTTTTTCCAAACCCACTTGGACAGAGTTATAACCATCTTTGGATTTTTCAAAAATTCTAGTCACCGTCACGGGTCCGGCAGAAAGTATCGTTACTGGGATAACCACACCCTCTTCAGAAAAATACTCCGTCATATTTTCTTTTGTTGCTAAAATGAATTTCATCCCGTTTAGAAGCAGATCGCGAACAACTCGGATATCTCGCATTTTATGTTATTAATTTTACTAATATCTGATCTCATATTTTGTTTATATTTTAAATTGCGATCGCGGCTTCTAACGGGATCATAGCATTTTAACGTCAATATCTACTCCGGAAGGAAGCGACAAATTGGTAAGAGCCTCAATAGTCTTTGTATTTGGGTTTATGATATCAATCAACCTTTTATGAACACGAATTTCAAATTGCTCTCGTGTGTTTTTATAAATAAAAGGAGAGCGATTGACTGTATATTTTTTTATTTCAGTGGGTAAAGGCACAGGTCCGACTATCACCGCATCATAACGAACCGCCGTATCTATGATTTGTTTAACTGAGGCATCCAAGATTTTACTCTCGTAAGCGCGGACTCGAATACGCAGTATGACTTTGGCATCTTTTGTATCAGCGCGAACAGATTTCTGCTTTTGCGGAGAAATTTTTGAAACCTTAGGCGCTTTTGCAACTTTAATTGCTTTAGGCTCTTTCTTATTTTTTCCGCCTGAGACGGATCCGCCTTTGGCGGAAACTTTTTTTTCTGTTATTGCCATGATTAATTTTTAATGAACAAAATTAATATATTCTAACCTAAAATTTTTATAACTACTCCAGCTCCTACAGTCTTGCCTCCTTCACGAATAGCAAATCTTTGGGATTCTTCTAGCGCAACTGGAGTAACTAACTTAACTGTAATTTTTACTGTATCTCCAGGCATAACCATTTCAGCGCCTTCTGCGAGAGTCACATCACCCGTAACATCCGTTGTTCGAATATAAAATTGAGGTTTATAGCCTTTAAAGAATGGGGTGTGACGTCCGCCTTCTTCTTTTTTCAAAACATATATTTCAGCAGTAAAATTATCATGTGGGGTAGTTGTGCCTGGCTTACAGAGAACTTGTCCGCGAGTAATATCTTCTTTCTTTAGACCACGAAGAAGGATACCGGCATTGTCTCCAGCCATACCCTCTTTTAGATTCTTATTAAACATTTCAATACCTGTAACTGTTGATTTTTGGGTAGGTTTAATACCGACAATCTCTACATCCTCATCTAGCTTGATTACACCTCTTTCAATTTTTCCGGTCACAACTGTGCCACGACCTTCAATTGAAAATATGTCTTCAACAGGCATAAGAAAAGGTTTTGCAATATCTCGTACCGGAATTGGAATATAAGTATCAAGAGCGTTTACGAGTTCAAGCACTTTTTTCGCCCATTCGTCATCAGCTGATTTTGATTCAAGAGCCTTGAGTCCAGAACCGCGAATAACTGGAGCCCCTGCGCCATCAAATCCTTGCTTGGTCAAAAGTTCACGAATTTCTTCTTCAACCAAGTCAATCATTTCTTTATCATCAACCATATCGCACTTGTTTAAAAATACGATTATTTTTGGCACACCAACTTGCTTTGCAAGGAGAACGTGCTCACGAGTCTGAGGCATAGCGCCATCAGTCGCCGCAACCACCAAAATAGCGCCATCCATTTGCGCCGCTCCTGTAATCATATTTTTAATATAATCAGCGTGTCCCGGAGCGTCGATATGAGCATAATGACGAGCATCCGTTGAATATTCGTTGTGAGAAATATTAATAGTAATTCCACGAGCTTTTTCTTCGGGAGCATTGTCGATCTGGTCAACACCTCGAAGTCGCACTGACTTTCCAGCCATGTTTAGCACATGTAAAATTGCGGCGGTCAAAGTAGTCTTGCCGTGGTCAACGTGACCAATAGTGCCGACATTTATATGTGGCCTGTCTCTTTTAAATTCTTCTGCCATAAAATTTTTATTACTAACCAAAACTCAACGTACAGGAACCAGTCGCTAAGGCTTGATTACTAACGATATATTAACTAATAATTTATCTTTGTTTTTAAAAAACAACATAAAAACTGCAAAAGTGCAGTTCTGACTATAATAGCAGATAAAAAAATGTTGTCAAACTCATTAATTATCTTTGTATTTTCTTATTTCTTGGCAAAGTTTTTTTGCTTCTTCTTTTGGATTTTCAGCAAAAATTATACCGCGGGAAGAATTGATGATGAGACCGAGACCTTTACTATTTAATCCGGATTTAAGCACTGATTTCAAATCCCCTCCCTGCGCGCCGATACCCGGCGCAAGAAAAGTCATACCACCTATAATACTACGGATTTTTTTCATCTCTTTTAGATAAGTCGCCCCGACAACTAGCATGCAATTTTTATTTTTATTCCAATCTTTTGAAACTTTTTCAGCCACGATTTGCCAAAGTGGCTTTGCCTCGCTGGAGCCTTTGGCGGAGGCGGGTTTCTTTAATACCAAATCTTGAAACTCCCCCGCGCCCGGATTCGAAGTGCGACATAAAATAATAGAGCATTTATCTTTTCTGTCTAAAAAAGGCTGGAGAGCTTCTTGTCCTAAATATGGATGTAAGGTTACCGCGTCAAAACAGAACCAATCAAAAATAGAAATGACGTATCCATTGTTTGTATTTCCAATGTCCGCTCGCTTGGCATCAAAAATTGTAAAAATATCTGGATAATTTTTATTTAAATAATCTATCGTCATCTTAAGTTCTGCTATTCCTTTGTCTCCGCGCATTTCATAAAAAGCGCTATTCATTTTATAAGCAACTGCGTATTCGTGTGTTTCATCTATAATCCACTTATTAAATTCAAATTGTGGAAATTTTAATTTCAAAAAACGCTTTGGAATTTTAGTAAAGTCTGAATCCAAACCAACGCAAAGCAATGAATTTATTTTCTTCGCTCTTTTGTTGTATTTATTAACAATCATTTATTGCGCTATTTTTTTGGATTCTAAATATTTTTTCCCATGGCCCATTTGGATGTTGATGGGAATATTTTGCTCACACAATGGACAGTCTTTTGCATCATAAACATCCATGCCGATAATGGCTAGATAATCAAAAGGCACGCCGATAAAACTTGGATTTATATTTATCGGGTCTTTGTTGACTATCTAGCCAGCGGCTAGAACTCTTCCAGCATTTTTTTGGACACTATTTATAACCTTTTTTATCGAACCACCGGTCGTAACCACATCTTCAACGATCAAAACATTCCTCCCTCTGACATATGTATCGTAACCTCTAGTAAAAATTTGATCTTTATCTATTTGTTTTTCCGTATAAATGCTCAATATATCTTTACTTTTTAGACGAGAAAGATGATGAGCTGTCCATTGAGAAAGTATAATACCCCCGATAGATGGTCCAACCACAACATCAACCGGGCTGTCTTTATATTTTTGGGCAATTATTTCCGCAATTCGAGAAACATACGCAGTGTGAGGATAGACATAATCTTTATTAACATAAACGGGCGCATGTTTTCCAGAAACATAGACAAAATGACTGTCACCAACTACTGCGCCTGTTTTTTCCAATATATCAATAACTTCCTGATTAGATTCAAACATATTTATTATATTATCTTTTTTTGATTATAGATACACCCAAATCTTTACAAATATTTCTTCCTGTAAAATTATTAATCTCATGATGTCTTGGCACAGTAGAGGTTCTTCCTGTAAGTGGATTATACCAAACACTATGCGAATTGCCTTCCCTTACAAAAATACATCCACATTTTCTGAGATGTTTTATAAGGTCAACCTGTTTCATGAGAAATTAAGCAAATACAGCTAGACTTTCACGGGTGATAATAGATTGGCCTTCGGATTTTTTAGATAGCATACGATTAGTTTCCAAAATAAGCAAAAGCGCTTCTTTTAAATTAGCTTTAGTTTCAGTCAATGTCCTACCTTGGGTATTTACGCCAGGAATTTCCTCAATCCAACCAGAATACCACTTGCCAGACTTTTTATAGACCGCAGTAAATTTTCGCGACTGTTTCATAAGTATAATATAGCAAAAAATTAAAAAAATACCAAATCACTTGCGTGAAGATATTATTACTTCCGCGACATTTTGCGGAACTATGTCATACCTAAAGAATTCCATAGTAAAAGATGCCCGGCCTTCGGTCATAGAACGTAATCCAGTCATGTAGCCAAACATTTCAGAAAGAGGCACAATAGCGCGAATAACTTTATTCATTCCTTTGTCTTCCATGCCTTCAATAAGAGCTCGTTTAGAAGAAAGATTTCCAGTAACATCTCCCATAAATTTATCTGGAGTGACAACTTCCACTTTCATCATTGGTTCCAATATCACCGGGTTTGCCTGACGGCATGCATCCTGCACTGCCATAGATGAAGCAATTTTGAAAGCGAGTTCGTTGGAATCAACTTCATGATAACTCCCATCCCAAAGTTCCACCGAGACATTTACCATCTTAAATCCAGCCAAAACTCCACGGTCGAGCCCTTCTTTAAATCCTTTTTCACACGGCGCGATATATTCTTGCGGAATTACTCCTCCTTTAATAGTATTGATAAATTCAAAACCGGGAGACCTCTTTGTATTTTTTGGCAAATCTTCCAATTCTTCTTTTGAAAGCATTGCCATCGGTTTCACTTTTATCTTTACATGTCCATAGTTTCCACGCCCGCCTGATTGTTTAATATATTTCCCTTCAGCAGAAGCTGTGCCGTTAATCGTTTCGCGATATGCTACTTGAGGCTTGCCGACATTCGCTTCCACAGTAAATTCACGCTTCATTCGATCCACAATAATTTCCAAATGCAATTCTCCCATGCCGGCAATGATAGTCTCGCCTGTTTCTTGGTCAGTGCTGACTTTGAAAGTAGGGTCTTCTTGCGCAAGTCTATTCAAAGCCATCCCCATTTTTTCTTGATCGGCTTTGGTCTTTGGTTCAATGCGAAGCGAGATAACAGGTTCTGGGAAAACAATTCTATCTAAAATAATCGGACTGTTTTCATCACAAATAGTATCTGAAGTGATAGTGTCTTTGAGCCCGACAGCGGCGGCTATTTCTCCAGCAAAGACTTGTTTCACTTCTTCTCTGTCGTTCGCATGCATTCTTAAAATTCGGCCGATGCGTTCTTTGTTGCGCGTGCGGGGATTGTAAATATAACTGCCAGCCGAAAGTATGCCGGAATAAACTCGGAAGAAAATAAGCTGACCGACAAATGGGTCAGTCGCCACCTTGAAAGCGAGAGCGGAAAAAGGTTCTTTATCTGAAGCATTTCTGGTGATAACAGCGTCATCGTTGTTCGGATCAATGCCCGAAACCGCAGCAATGTCCGTAGGCGCTGGCAGATAGTCCACCACCGCATCGAGCACTAGCTGAACACCTTTGTTTTTTAACGCGCTTCCGGCGAAAACTGGAAAGATTTGATTCGCAATTACCGCCTTGCGAAGAGTTTTCTTTAGCACATCAAGATCTGGAATCATGCCTTCTAAATATTCCGTCATCATAGCATCGTCCGTCTCAACTATTTTTTCTACTAGTTCAGAATGATATTTCACCACATCCATTTTCAAATTTTCTGGCAAGGTGTCTAAGTCTTTTTCAATAACTTGATTGCCCATTTCTCCTTCAAAATAAAAAGCTTTCATTCGCAGTAGATCAATAACACCTTCAAACTTGTCTTCGAGACCGATAGGGATCTGAACACGCACAGCCTTTTTACTAAGCCTATCTAAAATAGTTGCGTACGAATGTTCAAAAGAAGCGCCGATTCGGTCCAATTTATTTATAAAACAAACACGAGGAACTTTGGCTTCATCAGCGTAACGCCAATTTGTTTCTGATTGCGGTTCTACGCCAGCGACTCCATCGAAAACAACGACAGCTCCGTCTAAAACACGCAGAGATCTTTTCACCTCCACCGTAAAATCAATGTGCCCGGGAGTATCTATAATATTAAAACGATGTTTTTTGTTTTTATCATTAGGAGCATATGTGGGTGTCCAAAAACAGGTAACCGCGGCAGAAGTAATCGTAATTCCGCGTTCTCGCTCTTGCTCCATCCAATCAGTCGTGGTTTCTCCTTCGTGAACTTCACCGATTTTGTGTTTCGTGCCTGTGTAGTAAAGAACACGCTCAGTCGTGGTCGTTTTGCCCGCATCAATGTGCGCGATAATTCCAAAATTTCTAACTTTTTCTAGAGGATAGTCTCGTTCCATATGGTTGATTTTTCTTGAGCGAAGCGATTAGAAAATCACCATCCTGAGAGACCTTTTGTCTCGAAGGAAAATACACGCTCACATTCAAATATTAAATAATAAAAAGCGCCCCATGCGCTACCGATACTATATATTATAAAGCTAGTTTTTGCAAATTAACGAGAAGTCCATTCACGCCAAAGTTTTTTATTGATTTTTGACTGACGAATCATAGTCTCGAGAGTTCTTGGTGGAAAACTTTTTTGCCCATGAAAGTTAATATCTAGAATCGCGTTTGTTGATTCATTTATCCAATATTCATGAGAACCCTCTCTTTGTTTATAAAAAACAAAACCATTTTTAGAGATGAAATCTATAACATCTCGATATGACCAATTAAACAGTCCTCGAGGCATACGGAAAAATTAGAAAACTATAAGGTGACTTTATTGATTTCTTGCTCTTTATATCTTCTATAGCTTTATAGTATATATCCCAATATTCTTTTGGCGCATATCTATTAAGCAAATCATCTGGCATATTCTTTTCCCTAACAACTTTTAGGTGCCCTTGAGCTGCTTCTTGGATACTTTCCATTAATTTCTCTGGATTATTACCTTCTTCAATAATATCAAAAGTCAGACAAACACCAACAAAAGTTTTGCCTTCTTTGTAAACTAAAAACTCTATAGTTCCTTTTTTTTTAGTATTTATAGGTCGCTCTATTTTCATACCCATAATGTTAGACTAAATCAATGTTTTTTGCAAATAAATTTACTAAGCTAAAAATATTGAAAATTTACAACTACCAAAAGAAACTCCCGCTAAACAAAAAGATTATATAAATAATGATTAGAACCCCGACCAGTTAAGTATATCACATTACTACCAAGCAAAGTGGGCAAAAGCTTTATTTGCCTCGGCCATTTTGTGCGTATCTTCTCTCTTTTTAATAGCTGAACCTTCTCCTTTGGAAGCGGCGATTAATTCATCGGCGAGTTTCAAGTGCATTGGTTTGCCTTTCCCGCCGCGAGCGGCGTCACGAATCCATCGCATGGCTAAAGCTATGCGACGTTCAGATCGCACTTCGATCGGTATCTGATAGTTTGCGCCACCAATACGCTTTGAACGCACTTCGGTCAAAGGACCGGCGTTTTTCATTGCTAAATCAAAAACCTCGAGCGGATTTGGATTGCCTGTTTTTTCTTTAATTACATCAAAAGTCGCATACATCACTTTTCGCGCAGTTTCTTTTTTTCCAGACCACATGATGTAGTTAATAAACTTCTCCAATTTTTGAGAATTGTAAATAAAGTCGGGCTGAATTATATTTCTATTTTTAATTTTTCTTCGCATTTTCTTTTGGTTTTTTATTTCCGTAAAGCGACCTTCCTTGTCTCCTTTTTTCAACTCCCTGTGTGTCTAATACTCCACGCACAATATGATATCTTACTCCGATCAAGTCCTTGACGCGTCCTCCGCGAAGCATAACTACAGAATGTTCTTGCAAGTTATGTCCTTCGCCCGGGATGTAAGCCGTGACTTCCATGCCGTTGGTAAGTCGCACTCTCGCGATCTTTCGAAGAGCTGAGTTTGGTTTTTTAGGGGTCGTTGTGGAGACTTTTACACACACGCCACGCTTGAAAGGCGACGAAAAAAAGATTGGTCTGTTTTTGAGAACATTAAATCCACGCGTCAAAGCAACCGTCTTGTCTTTCGGATGAGCTTTGACTCTCGGTCTTTTGATTAATTGATTAATTGTTGGCATAACATACCAGATTCTAATTTCCAGATTATAGTTCCTAAAAAAATAGAAAATAAAAAAGTCCGAAGACTCCAAAAAGACACTAGAATAATTTACTATAAAAAAAACTAAATTGCAAGACCGGTGATTAAGGTAAAAAGAAAAACGAGTATTGAATATAAATAATCAGAAAAATAAACAAAAAAATAATAAATAAAAATAATAAATAAAAATATAGAGTATTGTTCAAAAAATAAGACTATTTTAGAGAAAGAATAAGGTAAAAGAGAAAAAAGTATTTTAGAACCATCAAGTGGTGGAATAGGAACTAGATTAAATACACCCAAAGCTAGATTTATTATAACGATAATAGAAGTTATAAAATAAAAACCTTCCGGTAAGGAAAAATTAGTAGAAAGACGGATAATAGCTCCGAATATAATTGCAATAGAAAAATTTGCTAAAACTCCAGCCCCTGCAACAGCTATCGTCCCCCATTTTTTATTACTTAGATTATCCGGATTATATGGCACCGGCTTCGCCCAGCCAAATAAAAAAGGAGAATTTGATAAAAGCAAAACTGCCGGTAAAATTATTGAGCCAAACAAATCAACATGTGGTAATGGATTTAATGTTAATCTTCCGGCAAAACGCGCCGTCTTGTCACCGAACCATTCCGCCACAAAACCATGTGAGACTTCATGTATCACCACAGACATAATAAGTACAGCTATATAAAAAAGTTTATCAGTTGCTTCCATGTAAAGTTTATGATAGCATATGGAAACTATATATGAAAACATGCGCAATAACAAAAAAGAGTTCAATCATTGGAGGCGGGTATTCCAACAGAACTCGAGCCACTCAATTTAATCCGACTGGCAAAGTGCGAAAATATTTGAATCTTCAAAAGAAGAGGATTTTTGTTCCGGAAATAAATAAGTTCATAAATATAAAAATCTCAACTCAAGGTATGCGCACAATGAAAAAACGAGGCACCTATGCTACTCTCCTCAAAGCTGGGTTGATAAAAACTAATTAGAAAAATAAAAAGAAAGTTTTTAAGGGGTTTGGCGAGCGACGGCGAGCCAATTTCAGGATTTTTTAAGCTTCAAAAAATCCGTACCGACAAAAATTTTCTTTTTATTTTATACTCTGAATTTATTTTACCCCGGCACAAAGGTCAACGCCGTTCCCTTTTTACCGCTACGACCGGTTCGGCCGATACGATGCACATAGGTATCGTAAGTCTGCGGTACATCGTAGTTTATAACGTGAGTAACATCTGGAATGTCCAGTCCTCGCGCGGCTACATCTGTGGCAATCAATATATTTATATGGTCTTTTTTAAACGAATCAAGAATGCGAATTCGTTCACGACTTCTTTTGTCTCCATGAATTGCGCCTGCCTTTAAGCCCACTCGTTTAAGATCTTTTTCTAATTCGTCTACATGATGTTTTCTCTCGCGGAAAATTAAAACTTTATCCGAACCGTCTTGCTTTAGAACTTCATGAAGCTTTTGCAATCTTTCATCGGCTCCTCTGTATCGCACTACATCCTGGTCAATGTTCTTAGCTGTCTCGCCAGAAATAACAGAAATAAAAACAGGGTCTTTTAGATATTGCTCTGTTAATTTTTTAATTTCAGAAGAAAGAGTCGCGGAGAAAAATAATGTCTGTCTTTCTTTCGCGGTTTTACCTATTATGTAAACCATGTCATCACGAAATCCCATATCGAGCATTCGATCAGCTTCATCGAGAACCACACTGTAACATTTAGACAAATCTAAAACCTTTTTATCAATCAAATCCCGCAAACGTCCCGGCGTGCCGATAACGAACGACACTCCGAGCTTTATTTCTCTGATTTGTTTCATTATAGGCAAACCCCCCACACAAGCTACGGAAAACATTCCGAATCCAAAAGCTAGGTTTTTGAAATCAGTCTCTATTTGAAGCGCGAGCTCTCTAGTTGGCGCCATTATTAAGACCGTCTCTCTCTTAGCTTGCCCTTTCGTTTTTGAAATTTTTTCAATTAAGGGTAAGAGAAATGCCGCCGTTTTTCCTGTGCCGGTATTAGCCATACCAAAAACGTCCTTGCCAGTGAGCACTATTGGTATCGCTTGATCCTGGATGGGTCTCGGATGAATGAACCCGGCTCGAGCTATATTTTTGCGCAGTTGCGAATGAAAAGAAAAATCCGCAAAAGTATGTTTGGACACATAAGGTTTTTCTTCCACATAAATATTCTTCTTAATGAAACGAGAAAAATCTATCCGCTCTCCGCGAGATCTTTTGTTTGTTATTTTCCTCCCACCAAAACGTGGACGAGAATTATTAAATTTTCTAGGACGCGCGAATTTGCTCGGCGCAACCGAATGGCTAGCCCGCAGGCTACCCGAATGACGTGTGTACATAATGGGCCACTCCCAAAATGTAATTAGTGAGAATGATGTTCAAAGAATAACATTTAGCGTCTATTTTGTCAATGTTTGCAAGGGTTTAATTATATTTAAAATATATTGGTTAACTTGATCAGTATTGCTGATAATAAATTTATCGTTAGTATAATCAATTTCTTTTTTTCCACCAAAATCAATAATCTTACCTCCTGCTTCAGCTGCTATAAGCTTGCCGGCTGCATAATCGTGAAGTTCTATGCCGTCGGTGATAACTGACTCCACTTTACCCAAAGCAAGCAAACAATAATCATAAGCTCCCGACCAATTATAGAGAATTCTTTTATGACCTCCAACCAGCAACGAATTCATTACACTACCGAGGTAGACTCTATCGGTTTTGTACCCACAAATATAAGTAACAGTGCTTCTTTTAGAATCTTTTACATCATTAACTGTTATTTTCTTTCCGTTTAGATATGCGCCCTTGTCTTTCTCTGCAGTAAAAGTTTGATCAAGTATTGGCTGGTAAATAACACCCAAAACAGCCTGACCTTTATGCAATAAACCAATTGAAACAGTAAAATTTGGAATACCTGTTACAAAATTATTCGTGCCATCCATGGGATCAATCACAACTGTATAATAAGATCCGTTGTGAATTTTGCCTTCTTCCTCGGATTGAATATTGTATGGGGATAATTCTTTTTTTATAATTTTTAAAATTGCTTCTTCTGACTCAATATCAGCCTCAGTTTGAAAGTCCGCCAAAGTTGATTTTTCTTTTAGATTTAAGACCTGTCCAAAATATTTTTTCAGAACTTTCCCGCCAGCATGAGCAGCTTTGACTAAAATTTTTAGATCTTTATTTTCTATCATCATTTTTATTTAAAAAGTTTATCAATACCTTCCATAAGGTATACATTCTTAATTCCAACTTCTATCATTTTATCCCAACAAGGCTTGCAACACCACCAATGTCCCCATAAATATAAATCTAAAGTGGAATTAATTTTCTGTGGGAACTTTTTCTCCAAAGCCATTACTGCTTGATATTCTCCGTGATTCTTGTGCGATGCGCAACCGGGACATAGCCAATATTTTTGACCCGATGGAATTTTAAAAAGTTTTCTGATGCACCAATTTTTATGGGTATCTAAAAGATATTGATTTTTGAGCGCAGATTGATTGGCCGCACTAACTAAAATTTTTCCATCTTCATCTACAATCACAGCTCCCGTGGAAATCTTTTTATCAGTTGATTGCGTAAGGGTAATTTCTTTTGCAAAAAACATATATTTATTATCCTCCGGCACATATAAAATAGTCCTGCCTTTTGGTAAATATGGATATTTGATTTTATTTTGATCACTTTCCATAATACTTTTATTCATATATACTCTACTATATGACCACCTTCGACACAATCTACCAAAACATTCTAAAAAAAATAATGGAGGAAGGCATTGAAGAATTAAACGAGCGCACAGGGCATAAAACAAAGGCCTTGCCTGGAATTACTTTTCAAATTGATTTAGAAAAAGATGGTTTCCCAGTATTAACACTGAGAAAGAATCCCATCAAATCCCCAATCGCCGAACAAATTTGGTTTATTTCTGGAGAAAAAAATACAGAATTTTTGAGAAAATATACTAAAATGTGGGATGAATTCATTGAACCTGATGGCACTATAACTTCAGCTTATGGGTATCGCTGGAAACATCATTTTAAAAGAGACCAACTAACTAGTTTAGTAGAATTATTACAAAAAGATCCTAGCTCAAGGCATGGAGTGATCATCACCTGGGACCCAAATGACGATGGACATGGAGGAACTCCAAAGAAAAATGTGCCTTGTCTTTTCGCTTTCACTGTAAATATTATCGGAGGGCGTCTCAACTTGCACAATATTATAAGGTCTAATGATATGATGCTGGGTTGTCCATTTGATACTTTTGGTTTTGTTTTATTATTGTGCACCTTGGCTCAAAAATTAAAAGTGAAGCCTGGAATATACACACATACAATTTCCAACGCGCATATTTATGACATTCATTATGAGGGAGCAAAAGAATTGATAACGAGAACAAATAATCATGCAAATATCTTTCCAATCTTTCCTGATGATATATTTGATCGGGCAGAAAAAAAAGATGAAAATTTGGTAGATGAAATCTATAAAGCATTTGAACCATACTATAAACCCGGAGAACCAATTACTGGATTAAATATTGTAAAATAAATAATGATTTCACTCATCGCCGCTATCGGTAAAAATAACGAACTGGGGAAAAACAACTCTTTGCTTTGGCATATGCCTGCTGATATGAAACATTTTAGAAATATTACAGAACTGCACGCAGTTATTATGGGAAGAAAAACTTTTGAATCCCTCGGGCGTAGCCCTACGGGCGAGCCTATGGGGAAACCACTGCCAAATCGAAGAAATATAATAATCACTCGAGACGCAAATTATAAACAAAAAAACCTGACTACGCATGCAGGAGTTGAAATTGTTCATTCCCTCTCTGAAGCGTTTGATTTATTTCCTGATAAAAATGAGGAAATTTTTATAATCGGAGGAGGAGAATTGTATAAACAATCTATGGAAATAGCTGATAAACTTTATATAACACACATTGACGCAGAAGATAAAGAAGCTGACAGTTTTTTCCCAGAAATTATTCCAATGGTTTGGAATGAAATTTCACACACAGAACACAAAGCGGATGAAAAAAATCTTTTTGATTATACATTTTCTGTGTACGAGAAATTCTAAGCAGTAGTTTTAAGGATCTTCTGGAGTTTTAATGCGAATAAAAATATCTTTTCCGTCAAGAGATTTCTTTTTTTGATATTTACGTTTTCTATTTTTTTCTATTTTAGCTATCAATTCCTTTTCCAGATCGAAACCAAGATTATAAGATATCCCCAGAATAAAAATAATCACATCCGCGAATTCTTCCGCAACTCCGTCTTCTCCCCTATCATATTTAGAGAAAGCTTCAGAGAGCTCTTCGTATGTGCGACAAAGGTCTCGAACAACATCATTACTGAAACCTTTTGCTTTTCTATTAGCTATTATTTTTTTTTGTAATTTTTTTAAGTCTATCATATTCCTCTTTAATATACTCTAAACAAAATAAAAAGCCAACAATTTCTTGTTGGCTTTTTATTTTGTTTTTATAAACATTATTTCACCTCAATGCCCATACTCCTAGCAGAGCCGACAATGATATTTATAGCGCCGTCATCATCTTTTGCATTTAAATCAGGCATTTTCTTTTTAGCTATTTCTAGAGCTTGAGCGCGAGTTATTTTCCCCGCTTTAGTCGCGACATTCTTGCCTGAACCTTTCTCTACCCCAGCCGCTTTTAATATAAGACCAGTTGCTGGAGGAGTTTTAACAAAGAAATCATAACTTCTATCTTCATAAACTGTAATAGAAACTCCAACTTTATCCCCTGCCATTTTGGCTGTTGCAGTGTTGAATTTAGTCACAAAGTCCCCTATGTTAATGCCTGCTTGACCAAGCGCCGGCCCCAAAGGAGGCGCAGGAGTAGCCTTGGCGGCTTCTATTTGGAGTTTTATTTTTTTGGTTATTTTTTTTGCCATATATTTGAGATTAACTTAAATTTTCTTGACTTGCAAGAAATCTAGCTCTACGGGAGTCTCGCGACCAAACATTGAAACAAGCACTTTTACTTTTCCACGGTCTTGGTCTATAGAATTAATTTTTCCCTCGAGATCCTTAAACGGACCATCAATAATCAAAATACTTTCACCAACAACCATATCAATATTATGTTTTGCCACACTGACATCCATTTTCTTGAAAAGATATTCCACTTCTTCTTTTTTAAGTGGCACGGGGTTTACTCCAGCGCCGACAAAACCGGTAACTCGCGGAGTATTGCGCACAACATACCAAGAATCATCCGTGACAATCATGTCCACTAAGACATACCCGGGGTAAATTTTTTCTTCCACTTCCACCCTTTTACTTCCTTTTATTTTTATTTTCTTTTCAACTGGAACGATAACATTAAAAATTTCGTCATTCATTGCTAGAGAATCAATACGTTGTTTTAAATTGCGCAGAACAACATTTTCATACCCGGCGTAAGTATGGATAGCATACCAATTTCTAGCTCCTTGTTCTTCTTGTTTCATGACAACCTTAGGGGGTTATTACCTTTTCTAATCCTTTTGAAAAAATAAAATCAAAAATACCTAAATAATACGCAACTGTCACAGACAAAACTATAATAACCAAAGTATAGTAAAAAGTCTGACTCCACTCTGGCCAAATCACATGTTTTAACTCTGTTTTAGTCTCTTTTAAGTATTCAACAATCTTCATAAAATTAGCGTCTAGTTGCTAGTGACTAGTGACTAGTTTCTAGTATTTTTTTCTATAACCTAGAAAGTAGAACCCAATTTATTAAAAAGCCCCCTTTCAAGGGCTTTTTAAAGACTACTCTTTTTGCGTAAAATAGTCAAATTTTTTATACGGACTTATCTTATCTCGTAAACTATAGTCACATCTGAACTAATGGTGTTCTCGCCTTTAGGAATTTCCGCCGAAATAGTGTCTCCCCCCATATTGTTCTTCATCATCGCAGATTCGGCAAAGTACATAGGCCCTCCGTATTCGCCACCTTCGCTGAAGTTCACTACTTTACCCAACCTTACCCCCAAATCTCTGGCCAGAATTTTTGCTTTTTCTTTGGCGTCGTCAATTGCTTTTTTTCGAGCAAGAGCTTTTAGGTCATCTTCGTTATCTATCGTAAAATTAGGACCACTTAACTCTGAAACACCAAGTTCTCCCAAACCTTGCATTATTTTCCCCACATCATCCGTATTTCTAACTTTAACCGTTATATTCTCATACGCTTCATAGCCTGAAATCACATTCTTGCCCGGACGAGGCGGACAACCAAACTCATTGCAAGGCATTAATGTTTTTGTATCATACCTGTATTCATATTTAGGATTAAAAGAAGAATTGGTAGTTTTAATATCTTTTTCTGCCACACTATTATTTTTTAAGAAATCCAGTGATGATTTTTCTATGACAGCCACAGCATTTTGCGCTTCTTTTACCGTTTTTCCTTCTTTGCGAATAGTAAAATAAACATTTGCAATGTCTGGCACAGCATTAACTTCCCCATGACCGGAGAGAGTGACGGTATTATTGACCATCATACCGATAGATCTCCATTCACTTACTGATTTTACAGCAAAGAATAAAATAAGAACGACTAAAAAACTTAATAACGCTTTATATAAATTTTTCACATACTCATTTGGCAAATTATTTATACTGTCCATATTTTTTACATCCACGCTACGGTAGAGCAGATTATTTATTAATAGAAACAAGTTCAACATCAAAGACCAGTGTAGAATTTGGAGGAATAACACCAGGAACACCTCTTGCGCCGTAAGCATCTTCGGGGGTTATTGTCAGCGTCTTTTTCTCGCCGATTTTCATTCCGACTATGCCTTTATCCCAGCCCGAAATAACTTGTCCAGCGCCTAAATTAAAAACAAAAGGCTCAACATGATTGAATTTTGGGTCAACATTTGAATCAAAAACTGTGCCATTTTCTAGTCTGCCTGTGTAATTCATTGAAACTGTATCTCCCGCCTGCGCAGACAGGCCTGTTTTAGCCACATCTTCAGCTGGAATCATATTATTATCTACATTGTCATTTGAATTCATATTTGTTTTATTATTCATACTGATAAAAATTAAAAAACCAACCAGAGCCAAACAAATTATTACTGATACAGTAATATTCATATCGTTTTTCTTTTCCATATATTTATATTAATTAATAATTAAAAATAATAAGTCTGAATAATTATATACTCAAAAAAAATTAAATCAAATTTACTTCTGGTATAAGAACAAGACCAAATTTGTTTTTCACATCAGCGATAATGCTCTCTGCTAAATTTTTTACTTCTTCTTCAGTTGCTCCACCATAATTAACTAGAACCAAAGCCTGCATATTATGAACACCGACATTGCCTATTCTCTTGCCTTTCCATCCACACTGTTCAATCAACCACGCGGCGGGAATTTTTTTAAAAACGGAAGCAATAAAAACGGAAGCCTTGCTTCCGTTTTTTCTTCCGTTTTTTTCTTCAAAATACGGCATGTTGGGATAAATTTTTAATAACTCATTTAATTTTTCTTCCTCCACAAAAATATTTTTAAAAAAACTTCCTGCATTGGGGATAATGGCTGGATCTGGCAATTTACTCTTGCGTATAGCTCCGACTGCATCGCTTATGTCTTTCAAGGAATACGGAACAATTTTGTTTCCTGTCTGCGCATACAGATTCTCTAAATACTCTCGCAATATTTTATAACTTATATTTTTTTTCTCTACCTTGCTTAATTTTAAAGTTATGGCAAAAATAAAATACTTGTCTTTTAACTCATTTTTGAAAATACTGTCTCGGTAGCCAAATAAACACTCTTCTCTACTAAAAACTTTCTTCTTATTCTCTTTGCCACTTTCTAGATCATAGGCTTCAACACTCTCGAGAACATCTCTAAGTTCCGCTCCATAGGCTCCAATATTTTGCATTGGCGCGGCGCCGACTGTGCCAGGGATAAGCGACAGATTCTCAATACCCCAGTAGCCACGCTCCACAGCAAAAATAACAAGGTCATGCCAAATCTCTCCACTCATTGCATGGATTACAACATCCGTGGAACTTTCACTTAAAATCTTTATTCCTTTTAATTTATTTAAAACAACCAAACCATCAAAATTTTTCGTAAACAAAATATTGCTTCCGCCTCCTAAAAATAATTTTTTATTATTTTTAAACTCTGGGGTGTCAAAAAGATTTTCTAAATCTGTTTTATCATGTATTTCAATAAAAAATTTGGCGCTCACGGAAATGCCAAAAGTGTTTAATTTAGTTAAATCGTAGTCTTTATGAATCTCCATAATATTGTTCCCTTATTACAAAATTTCCTTCTCCAATCTTTTTTCTATTTCTTCTTCGGAGACTGGACGAATCATTTTCTTTAATTCCGGATCTTGTGATAAGTCTATCCCTTCTTTTTCTAGAAGCAATGCCGTCATTTTCATCAATTTGGTAATTTCCTTTTCGGAAATAAGGTTAAGCTGTAAATGAGTTTCTTCTCGTAAATCATCTACTTTTGAACTGCGATTCTGAGAAATAAGCACAAAGATTGCAAGAAAAATAGCTTCCAAGGAAACAAAGGTGGTTAAGAGATTAAAAGGGAAAGGGTCAAATGGGGGTATTATTTTTATTTGATTGGTATTGATAAGTATCCAGGCAACAAATAAAAAAATGTTAAATAATAAGAAAGTATTGCTCCCAAAACTAGAAGTCATCCAGTCAGTTATTTTTTCTGTGAGAGTTCTTTTAGCGTAAGCTTTTGCTTTTATACTACGAAGTATTTTTCTTCCCGGCTCTTCGTTCTCGCCAAAGAGTGACTTTAAGAATGAAATATGATTTTGCGACATAATTCATATATTATACGATATATATAGAAATAATCCTACTATTCATGTATAATAAATAATACATCAATGAAAAAAATATTAAAATTTTTTGATAAATTAGAAGATAAAGTAAGAGGAAAATTGAGTCATTATCCTATTGTTTACGCATTATTTGGGGGCATAGGAGTGGTATTGTTTTGGCGCGGAGTATGGCATATCGCAGATGATATAAATATCAGTAGTATTGTTTCAATTTTGATTGGCAGTATTATTCTCCTTGTGACAGGAGTATTTGTCTCCGCTTTTATTGGAAATCGATTGATTATTTCTGGACTTTCTGGTGAAAAAAAATTAGCGGAAAAAGAAGTAAATGAAATAAAAACAGAAGAAGCAGAGCTACAGGATTTACAAAGCACTTTGAGTAGACTGGAAAAGAAATTAGATCATATAGACCAAGATATAGAAAAAAGATAAACTATTATACTTTAATTATATACTAAAATTGGGTGCCTATTCGGTTATGCTCCGAATCTTAGAGCTCCACAAGCTCTAGTGCTACTATTACACCATAGGCACCATGTGTTTTTATTTATAACAAAAAAAGTCTATAAATGCTAGTTATAATTTTTTGAAAACTTAAGGCATAGAACTAAAAACATGAGGAAGTAGAGTTAAAATAAAAATAAAAGTGGAAATAAAAGTGGAAATGATACACCAAAAGCATCCATTTTTTAATATAAAAATTTGCACAATTATCAGATAAATAGAAAAGAGAAACGCCATTAAAGACAAAGTTATTAAAAAATTGACTAGAATAAATGGTAGGGGCTCAGGCCTAAAAATAAAAAAAAGGTAAAAAACCGATATAAAACCATAATAAATCATTCCAAAAATATCCACCGGCACACCAAAAAGTTTAGAATAATCGCTATGAACTACTTTGTGACAATCAAATTTTAGTGGACAAACAAGTGGTTTTTCAGTATCATTTTTTCTCTTAAATATATGCTTGGCCACCATAAAACCACAAAAGCCTAAAATAAAAATTGTAAGTCGTATTAAAATGTTGTTTGAAAATATCATTGTTCTTTTGAGATTATATAATATATTTCAATAAAAATAAAAAGCAAGCTCAAAACAAGTGGCCCGAATAAAAACCCAAGGGGGCCAAAAAAACTAATACCTCCTAAAATAGAAAGAAGAATTAAAAATGGATGAAGATTCGTCCCCCTTTCAACAAATTTTGGTCCTAGAAAATTATCGACAAGTCCCACTGCCACTATTCCCCAAAGTAAAAGACCGATCGCCAAAAAAGTTTCTCCACTAAAGAAAAGAAAAAGAACCCCGGGAATAATCACCAAAGCTGTCCCGATACCGGGAATTAAAGCAGTGATTGCCGCGACACTCCCCCAGAGAGTCGCATTTTGAATTCCAAAAATAGTGAACCCCACAGCAGTTAATACGCCCTGAATGAACGCCACCGCGAGACTACCTTTTATAATAGAATTAATTGATAAAGCAAGTTTGCTAAAAATTGCTTCAATATATATCTCTTGCAAAGGACTTAGGGCGACAACAGCTTTTTTCAACTTATATCCATCTTTGAATAAATAAAACAACGCGACAAGAAATATAAAAATACCCATCATTATTTTTGCAACATTTGTAAAAAATAAACCAAAATGTTGAAGTAGCCAGTTTAATCCTTCTTTTAGATACTGACTAATATCTGGGGAATCTATGGGCGCAGGAGAAAATCTTGCGAGGCTTTGTAATGCATTTTCTACACTGTGGAAAAAACTTGCGCCGTTGAAAACTTGGCTAAATATATTATTTTCGCCATCATAGAGAGTAAGATAAAAATACAACCCTTTTGTTTCCTGAAAAATTTGCACACTTAAAAATAGAAGAGGCGCTACAACAATGGCAAGAACAGAAATAGTAGCGAGGAACGCTGACAGAACACTCCTTCCTTGTGTCATAGTAAGGATTTTTTTATGTAGCGGTTCGAAAACAGTTGCAAAAATTATCGCCATAATAAGAGCATATAAAAAAGGTTTAAAAATAAAAAAGATAAGGACAGAAATTCCTGCGAGAAAAGCTAATAAAAAATAAAGTTCTGATTTTTTATGATTCATGTTATTTTTCCCAAAATTTCAATTTATCCAATATTTTTTTTATCCAGAGTAAAAAAAAGTTGAATTTATCTAAAAACAAAATCCTTAATCCTAATAATTCAAGACCGACAATTGCAAGCCAAGAGCCAGGTGTAAGAGGGGTGATAAAAGCAATAAAACCAATAAAAACCAAAACAACACCAACTATTTTTTTAACTTTCGGTTTGTCGTGGATATGCTCTTTAATGGTTTTAAGCAATTTTGCAAACATTATTCTTTTGAATTATTGTAAATATCTCTATCCCTGCAATCATTGCCATTATATCATTTTCTCACGACTTAGCAGGCAGAAAAATTTTGCATAATTTCAAATACAATATTATACTAGCATGTATAAAATACAAAAGAATTTTTCTTGATTTATCTATCCCAATTATGCCACAACAAACCACATCAACGCCAGCCCGCGTCAAACAAACAACGCTATTTGATAAAATTTTCACCGCTTCGAGTATGGAGGAAGCAGATGTTTTATCGTGGCTAGTTGCTATCACCGGTGGACTTACTGAAGACGAAGCAAAGCGAAGACTCTCGCAATATGGAAAAAATAAAATTGTTCATGAAAAGCCAAACCCTTGGTATATCATGTTACTTCATAATTTCAAAGATCCATTTATTCTTGTTCTCATTTTTCTTGGAATTATTTCATATCTTACAGAAGATATTCGAGCTGTTGTAATAGTGAGCACAATGGTCGCAATCAGTATTGTTCTACGCTTCATTCAAGAATTTCGATCTTCAAAAGCCGCAGAAAAACTGCAAGCTATGGTGAAAACAACAGCTACAGCGCAACGTCAGTTTGAAGATGAAAAACCTGACGGAACCATCAACCTAGTAAGTCGCTGGGTGGAAATACCGCTTGAAGAAATAGTCCCCGGAGATATTATCAAACTTTCGGCTGGTGATATGATACCGGCAGATATTCGTTTAATTTCATCAAAAGACCTTTTCGTTAGCCAATCAGCTCTGACAGGTGAAGCTCTCCCTGTTGAAAAAGAAAGCAAATTTCTGCCTAATTCAACAGATGAAGAAAAAAATAAAACTTCCGCCTTAGAACGCAAGAATATTTGCTTTCTTGGTTCGGATGTAATAAGTGGCGCAGGAATAGCAGTCGTAGTAACTACTGGCGACGCAACATTTTTTGGCTCGCTGGCAAAAAACGTTCTAGGACATAGAAGCGAGACAAGTTTTGATAAAGGCATTAAAAAAGTGTCTCTGCTTCTTATTCGTTTTATGAGTGTTATGGTTCCGGCTGTTTTTGTGATTAATGGATTTAGTAAAGGTGATTGGCAAGAATCTTTTATTTTTGCTATTGCTGTAGCGGTCGGACTTACTCCTGAAATGCTTCCGGTCATTGTCACTGCTAATCTAGCAAAAGGCGCTGTGTCTATGGCGAAAGAGAAGGTTGTTGTAAAAAAAATTAATTCAATTCAAAATTTGGGCGCTATGGATATATTGTGTACTGACAAAACAGGAACAATTACCCAAGACAAAATTGTTCTGATTGAGTATTTAGACATTCATGGAGAAAAATACACACCAGTGCTTGAATACGCCTATATGAATAGTTATTACCAAACTGGACTAAAAAATCTTTTAGATCGCGCTGTTCTTGAATTCGCTGAACTTGAAGTAAAACTAAAACTCCCTAATACAAAAAAGATTGACGAAATTCCTTTTGATTTTATTCGTCGCAGAATGTCCGTGGTAATTGACCAAGACAGTCAACAGCTCTTAATATGTAAAGGAGCAATTGAAGAAATTCTAAAAGTCTGCACACAAGTTGAAGACAAAGGGAAAATTATTCCTCTCACAGATGAAATCAGAAATAATGTTATCAATCTTACTAGAAATCTAAATGAAAGTGGTTTGCGTATTATAGCGGTAGCCTATAAAAAAACATCGCCAGAAGATGCTCCTTATAACATAAGCAATGAGACAGACCTAATCTTGGCTGGATTTATTGATTTTCTTGATCCGCCAAAAGAAACGGCGGCGGCGGCAATTGCTGAACTAAAAGAAGATGGCGTCCGAGTAAAAATCCTTACCGGCGATAACGATCTAGTGGCAAGACACATATGTAAAGCTGTGAACATGAATATTGACCATCTTGTTCTAGGAAGCGAAATGGAAAAATTGTCTGAAGAAGAACTCGCCGAGCTTGCAAACAAAACCACAGTTTTCGCAAAAGTTTCTCCGGACCAAAAAGCTCGCATTATAAAAGCCTTGCAAAAAAGAGGCCACGTCGTTGGATTTATGGGAGATGGAATAAATGACGCCCCTGCTCTTCGTCAAGCAGACGTAGGTATTTCTGTGGACACCGCGGCTGATATTGCCAAAGAATCTTCTGACATTATTCTGCTTGAGAAAAGTTTATTGGTGCTTAAAACAGGTGTTATTCATGGACGCACCGTGTACGGAAACATTATCAAGTATATCAAGATGACAGCTAGTTCAAATTTCGGCAATGTTTTTAGTATAATAGCGGCTAGTATTTTTCTGCCCTTTCTTCCGATGTTGCCTATTCACCTGCTCATACAAAATCTTCTTTATGATTTCTCTCAGCTATCAATGCCTTGGGACAAGATGAATAAAGAATTTTTGTTAAAACCACGCAAATGGGACCCGAGTGGTATCGCGCGCTTTATGTTTTTTATTGGTCCTATCAGTTCTGTTTTTGATATCATTACCTTCTTTGTATTGTGGTATATATTTGCGGCAAATACACTTGCAGGTCAAGCGTTCTTCCAATCTGGTTGGTTTATTGAGGGATTACTTTCTCAAATACTTATCGTTCATATGATACGAACTCCAAAAATTCCTTTCATACAAAGCATAGCAACGACTCCTGTGCTTATGATAACAGGCCTCGTTATGATCATAGGAGTATATATTCCATTTTCTTCCTTCGGACATGCTGTGGGTATGGTTTCCCTCCCTTTCACATATTTCTTGTGGCTCTTTGGAATTCTACTTTCTTACTGTGTCTTAACACAAGTCGTTAAAGTTTTCTATATAAGAAGATTTCAAACATGGTTATAAACTAAATTTATAAAAAACAAACACCATGCGAACCGGCAAGTTGGTATCTAAATTTAATTATAGTTCTATATATTTATTAACTAATAAGTAATTCGCGGCCAAAGATTTTTATCCAAAACCACCCGCTTAAATAGTTCGCCATTTATACGATAAGCTCCCTTAGCGAAATCTCTAGTAACGAAAGTCGTATCAATCAATGGTTGTACTTTTACCGCTTCAATTTCTGAAACAGGAACTTCACCTTTTTCAATCAATTTATCAATTATCGCTTGTTCCTCGTTGTTCATAGAGGAAGTATAAATGTTTTTATAATTAACAATAGCTATCCTAAATGGTTCTCCTAGTTCCCAAGTTTCTTTTCTAGTTAATGCGTCTATATCTTCCGCGGAATAAGTAAATTTATAATTTTTATGTTCAGATGAGCCCATTAAAGCCCAACAGACATTGTTAATTTCCATTGGTCTACCACCTGTAAATTCAAAAATTCTCTGAATAGCGTCATCGGTAAAAGTTATCCGTGTTCCCTCAAGAGGTTTTCGTACTAATGTTTCGACTTCTTCTAAAGTTAGTGCCCGCACAAAATGTGTCTCATATTCTTCAAAAATCTCCTTAAATGAACTTTCATAATAAGCAACTCTATGCAACACAAGGGTAATCTGTATATTACTTAAACTTTTTAGATTAGCGAGGTATTTCAGTTTTTCCAGTTCCTCCGCAAAAAATATAACCTCATCTAGAGACAAAAATACTTTTTCTCCATGCTCAATAAGATAGTCATTAAGAAATTCGAAGGGAAATTTTCGACTTTTTGTTATTTGCTTTCTAAGTTCATCCTTTTTCTTAAATTCTCTTTTTGCTATAAATTCAACAACGGCATTCAATCCAAATTGTTTTTGAAAATTTTTAAGAGATTTAGCGCTGTATGGATTTTCCATCATTACATCAGCAACAATAGAATTTTTCAAACCAAATTGATGTGTTTGTAAAGATTCCATCATGCTAGTTTTTCCCATACGCCAATTTCCTCGAATTAGTACAGGTTTATCTGCGCGAAGTGTCTCTACAATTTTAGCTTCTTGGTCAAGACGAACGATACTATCTTTTATAGGTCTAGTCTGCTCGTATTTTCTTGCGACACCCCTGAAGTAATCATCTTTAGTTAGTTCTTGAGCTTTGATAAAATTACTAGCTTCACCAGCGTCAATTTTAGGTTGTAATTTTTCATCTAATTTTTTTATTTCATTCATAATTTGAGAATAGTCTTCAAAATTTTTTGTTTTTTAATTTTATCAAATTCTCTATTGATGTGGAGGAATTTTTCTAACAAAACGACAGAATTTTTTTACACCAATTAATCGAGACTAAGAAAAAATAACTATATCTTCCCCACCAAGTCTAGCCCGGGAGTTAACGTATCATCGCCTGGCTCCCAGCCTGCGGGACAAACCTTATCACCATGTTCACGAACAAATTTAGCGGCTTGAAGTTTGCGAATGAGTTCTTTTGCGTTTCTTCCCACACTGTTATCATTTATTTCAACGATACGGAGGACGCCATCTGGGTCAACTACAAATGTCCCGCGAAGAGAAAGCCCTTCTTCTTGAATAAGGGTACCAAAAATTGAACACAGTTCTCGACGCGAATCGGAGAGCATTGGAAACTTAATCTTCTTGATAGCCTCCGAAGTATCGTGCCACGCTTTGTGAACGAATACAGTATCCGTAGAAATAGAGAGGACCTCCGCGCCGAGCTTTTGAATAACTTCGTAATTGTCTGCCATTTCTTCGAGCTCTGTTGGACAAACAAATGTAAAATCTGCGGGATAGAAAAAAAGTATGAGCCATTTGCCACGATAATCAGAGAGTTTAATCTTTTTTATTTCCTCGTTGTGAAATGCTTCCACCTCCACATCGGGAATCATGTGTCCAATCTTAGCAAATGACATTGCTGTTGACTCAACATCACAAGCTCCACTACAACATCCATGTATATTTTTGCATTTCATAGTAAAAATTTGTTTATCTAATATAGAAATACTATACCATAAATAAAACGAGGGTAATTAGATGGGCTTTGACTGGTTTGAACATGTTTATATTTTGATAATGAATATTATTTTCTTAAAATCTTCTCTATTTTCCGGCCTTTCGCCAACTCATCCACTAACTTGTCTAAATACCTGGCCTTCTGCGTCAAAGGATTCTCAATTTTCTCTATACGATATCCGCAGATTACTCCAGTGATGAAACGTGCGTTGGGGTTGAGTTTTGCTCGCTCAAAAAATGTTTCAAAAGTCACTTTCTCTTTTATCAGTTCCTGTAGCTTTTTAGTATCGAATCCTGTTAACCACTCTATGACCTGATGCAATTCTTTTTTCGTTCTGCCTTTCTTCTCTACCTTTTCTATGTACATCGGATAGACCGAGGCGAAAATCATTTTTGCGATACGCTGATTGTGTGTGTTGGAAGTGTTCATACCTTATATTTTACCAAATCTTCTTTTGAAACACCCATTACAGAAACAATTTATTCAAGTCTATTTCTTTGTTTATAATAATTACCATGGTACTAAACGGTTAAGTCGTTATCGGGCTTTATATCTACGGGATTTTGTAAAGTTCTTTCAAACACCGTAGCCATAGTGACGATTATGATAGAAATAAAAGTAGCTAAAATACCAATAGCAACAAAACCCGCTGGATCATCATCTTTATTATGAAATATCGTTATATACAGCACCGCCATTACAATTGAAACGCTTAATATAATCGCGCAATATTTTATAATCCTTAAAGCTTTCACGGAGCTTGGTGAGGATAATTTATTTTGCCTTATATATCCGAATAATTTAAACGCCTGGTGCAAAGCAACAAAAAATGCAATAGACACCACATATCCATATATGATGAATGGGTCAGCATAAATACTAAACAGGTCTAGATTTACGGCCCTACCCTCGGTCAAAGGAAACCAAATCATGATACCCAGCGCCGTGATGCCGATGATTATAATAACTACCTGAAGAAATATTGTTGCATTTTTTTTCATGGGTAATGCTTATAAATTTCTATATCTCCATATTAATTTATTGTTTATTGTTTTAGAAGCGTATAAATTAGTTTTATTCCACCACGCGCTCCGCGCGTCCCGCATTTTGGCTTCAAAAATCGGAAGGTTTGATATTGGTGCGCGGTGAGGGACTTGAACCCCCGACCTTCTCAGTGTAAATGAGTCGCTCTACCAACTGAGCTAACCGCGCATAATTTATATTATTAAAACCACTCTTAAGTATACTAGCAATATAATCACACCTTTTCAACTTTCTAGAGCGAGGGGTCAACTATGGGCGCAGGAGAATTTAATATTTGATCTGATTTTTTATTTTTTATAGAAAAATATTCTAACACCTTATCAATTCTTTCTTTTTTTATTGTGTTTAACTGCGCATTAGTATCATTTGTTTCCAAAACAAGTTTTTGATTTGTTTTTACAAAAAGATAATAACCAAAAAAAGAAGATAGCGTAATTATTACAAACATAACAAAAACAGCCACCTCCCAATAAAAATTTATATTCAGCCAGAAACTTTCCTGGTCTTTTGTAAAATTCTTTTGTTTTTTTAATTTTTTTAAGGAAAATTTAAACATATTTTTTTATTTACTCTATAAAACTTAAAAGTTTTATCTCAAAAGTTATATTCCATTTTGGGACTGTGGTATTTTTATTCTCTTCACTATTTAACTCTGTCTCTCTACGCATGTCAATTGAGGTAACTTCGATTTCATAAGGAGAATTTTCTAAAAGCGCTAAGAATTTATAAATCTCGCTAAAAGTTCCTGATGTTTTCGCTCCGACCGTGAGTCCAGTATGGTTTGTTAAAATGTTAACAGATACAACCTCTGCGCTAATATTTACCTTAGATGCCAATCCTTCAATTGTGTCTAAAAATGGCACAATATCCGAACTTTTTGCGAAATGAGTTTCTAACTCTATCATTTCTTTATCTATAATTTTGATTGAATTATCAAGAGTTTCCATTTCATTACGTTTAATTTTTTCATTCAACCACTCTCCTTCTTTTATCTCCGCTTTGCGATTATTGTTATTTATCTCTCCAAAGAAAAACAAAAAAACAAACAAAGAAAAAGCAAAGAATATCATGGAAAAGAATAAGGGTATTTTTGGAAAATTGCTTTGCATATATTTATTGTTACAGAGTTAAATTTAAATTAAATTGTATATTAGACCCCTTTATAAAATTAGAGATTGGTAAGTCAACATTTTTAAAAGTTATGTCATCTTCAAGTTTTTGTCTAAATGAAAGCAAAACTTCACGAGAAGAAGCGCTCCCCTGTATTTTTATTTTTTTACCTTTCAAAGAGTCATCATAGTAGGAAATACTATTAATTTTAATATTATCCATTTTTTTTAGAAGAACAATATTTATTACTTTTTCTAAAACACTAAATTTATTATTTTGAGTTTTTTCAATCAGCGTTAGTTTGGTTTTTAGGTCTTCAACTGTTTTAAGGGTTTTAGAATTAGGTTCAAGCGCTGGTTCATTTTTTAGCGCTTCCAGATTTGTGTCTGCAATTCTATTTTTTACAGAAGAAAGGAAATAAGGTGGCAAGATCGCGACAAAAGCAATAATAAAAGAAACACCCATCATTACAAAAAACAAAACCACGAGTCGCCAGTAAAAACCCTTAATTATTTCTTTTTTCTCTGCGTTTGGAATTAAATTAATCATAAATCAATTATGTTTATAATCTCTTAAGGCAAGTCCTAAAGATGCGGCAAATGAGAGCGCTCGCTTAAAATTAATATCTGGAACATGTTTTTCCGTATCTAATATATTAACCCAAACGTTAGCCATCTCTACTGTGTTTTTCATGCTAACAGAAAAATATTCAGAAAGCCCTATTAAATTAGAATCCCCGCCACAGAGAATTATTTTCTTAATCGGTGGATTATCTCTATCCTCTTCGTCTTTGTGGGTGTGCCAGTATAAAAAATGCTTTACGACTTCGTCACGCAAAACAGAAACGCTATTTAAAATTACTGAAAATATTTCTTTATTTTCAGTATTGCGTTGAAGACCATATTTTCGTTTCATTTTATCTGCTTCCTCAAAACTTACTTTGAAATTTTTGGCAATCATATTAGAAAGCATTGTCCCACCCACATCTAGCGTAGAAGTAAACATTACAGCGCCACGAGATACGATAAAAATCCCAGTGCGTTTTTCTCCAAAGTCCACAATCATATAAGTTTCCAAATCTCCATTTTTAACTGTAGACCTAGAAATAGCTTGCGCTTCAAGCTCAAACGACTTAACTATAATTTTTGCGTTCTTAAACACAGCGAGATAACTTTCAATTACATTTTTAGGAATAGCCGCAACCTGAAGCTCCAGACTCTTTTCATCCTGACTAAGCAATTCATAATCAAAAATGGCCTCAGAAGCTTTGAGTGGTATATGTTCTTCAAGAGAAAGCTCTATGCTTTCTCTGATGCTTTCTAATCCTATTTTTTCTAATCTAAGTTTAAAGAGATACACCTGCTCTTCTAATAAAGAGACCCGCACGGATTTCAACCCGACTTCTTCCCGAAGCTTTATCAAAATTTCCTCTATCTTTTTTGGATTTTTAATCTCACCCAACTCAATAACGCCCGGCGGAATATTGCATTCACCGTGCCGACCGACTCGTAACCCGTTCTTTGTATTTACAAGTTCTAAAAATTTCAATGATTCGTCTCCTATATCTAAACCAAAAGAAGGTACTGTAAGAAAATAAGGCACCGGAAAAAATCTCTTAAAAAATCTGTTAAACAAATCAAAAGACATATAAATATTGTATCACTTTGGATTAAAATGAACTACTGCTGAAAGAGTCAGCAGGCTAAAAAATGCAGTGAGGGCCAACATTGGGATTGATATATATCCGCCAAATTCAGATACTAACTGCTGATAACAAGAAACTCCCGAAGCGTCGCAAGGCAAACTTGAACTTTCTCCAAAATAATAGAAGAAATTTTGATAGACGGAAATAAGAAAACCGACAGAAAGCAAAGGTGTGGTATATCTCACAACTTTTCTATCTTTATCCCAAAATGCCGTACCAAAAAGAAAGAACGTTGAAAACATAAAAACTCTCTGCCACCAACACAAATAACATGGTAAAAAACCAACAATTTCAGAATAGACTAAAGGAAAAACTGAAGCAAATACGGAAATTAAAAAACTCAATACCAAAAAATGTTTATTAATATAATCTAGAAATTTATTTCTACTATTTCCCCCAGAAGTAAAAAATAAAAGAAATAATGCAACAACTGAAAGAACTTGCAGAATAATAGCCCCTGCCCCAAGGAAAATATTTAAATAGTGCACGGTTTCAACATTCATAAAGAATTACAAAAAACTATATTGGCAATTCGCAAGAAGTTTTTTCCGCTAATTGCGCAAGTGGTATTTCACCATTTAGACGAGAGCCATCAGTAAATTCCCAAGTTGGATAACTAGAAACTTTCTTGTCTATACAAATTTGTGTTTGATTCCTCGCGTCCGCGGTAGAACATTCAACATAAGGCAACAGCTTTTGGGACGAACCAAAAAGCTTCTTTTGTTCTTGACAATGTGGACACCAAAAAGCTCCGTAAAAAACAGCGCCTTTATCTTTTAAGCATGTCGCAAAAGTATCATATTTGCCGGGTTCTGTTGAACCTATATCCCCGTCTGTCCGAAGGAAAACAGTAGTTAGGACTCCTAAAATTAAAATAACAATTACTAAAATAAATATCTTTATATTATTATTCATAAATAAACTATACCATATAAAAAATCTTTGGCAAAAAGATAATAAAACCGACAATTATTGCCACACATACAGACAACAGTACAGCGGCGGCGGACACATCTTTAATATCACGAGCAAAGGGATGATACTCTGGAGAGGTTAAATCTATATCTATCTCAATAGCTGTATTAAAAACTTCAGTAACAAAAACAAAACCGATTGCAAAAATAAGCGCAATCCACTCAAGGCTGGAAACTTCCAAATAAAATCCAAAAATTATCACAACCAAAGCTGATGTTATGTGTATAAACAAATGTCTCGTCGTTTGAGAAACAACATACAAACCTCGAAAAGCATTTAGGAATTTTTCGCTATATTTTACTTCCCGCCACGCTTTTTTTTCTTTTTGAGAGTCCATTTCTATATTGTAACATTAAATTACTTTAAATTACGAAACTCTAAAAATATCAACTTTCTTACGGTACAGATTTTTCAAACGAAAATTAGCCTTGAAAAATCTTGGAGTTCAGTGCTCGTCAGCCTCAAAACCCCTGCAGAAAGTTATATTTTTTGAGTTTTGGCTAAATTTACAATTTGATTAAAGATTTTCTTTGTATTATTGTACTTATATTGCGGGTTCGTCTAACGGTAGGACACATCCCTCTGGAGGATGGTATTGGGGTTCGAGTCCCTGACCCGCAGCCCTTCGTCACTTTGTTCCTCAGGGCCTACGGCGCTTAAAAGAGATACAAAATTAAAACTTTTGGTATAATACACCAACATGAAAATAAAATTAGGAGACATGGCTCCTGTGTTCTCTCTTCCCGACCAAAACGGCAAAACTCATAATCTTTCTGACTACAAAGGTAAATGGGTGCTTTTGTATTTTTATCCGAAGGACGACACGCCCGGGTGTACAAAAGAAGCGTGCGGAGTGCGTGACGCATTTCCAAAATTCAAAAAAATGAACGCTGTTGTCTTTGGAGTGAGCGCAGATTTGGTAGTAAAACACAAAAAATTTACTGAAAAATATACATTGCCATTTATATTATTATCAGACGAGAATAAAGACATAATAAAAAAGTATGGTGTGTGGGCGAAGAAAAAGTTTATGGGACGGGAGTATATGGGCATTTTGCGGACTTCTTTTCTCATAAACCCAAAAGGGGAAATTGCAAAGATATATGAGCAAGTAAAACCAGAAAAACACGCGGAGGAAGTGCTCAAAGATTTGCAAACATTACAAAAAGAAACATAACGTAGCTTACTATTTTAAAAGAGAAAGTCTATTTCTTTTATCTAAATATCGCTGTAATATGAGCGCGGCCGCGGAAGCATCTATGCGACCGCTTTTTATTTGTTTCACTTTGCTGTGAACTTGCGATGGACTTAAATCTCTTTTCCCGTCTTTTGATTTTCGAGCTTCCACTGAAGTTAAAAATTCTTTTTGTTTATGAACAGGCAATTTGAACCTCTCTTTAAGTTCTAAAATAAAAACTTCAATCCGAGCTGATAAGGCATTTAATTTTCCAGAAAAATCCACTGACTCCCCTATCACCAATTCTCCAATGTTTTCTTTCTCTATAATCTCCCTAAAATTTTTAAAAATATTAATATCGTTCAAAATAATTTCTTTTGGAAAAGCTAATGTTCCATTTTCGTCCGAAACTGCCACGCCGATCCTTTTTGTTCCATAATCAATACCAAGAAATTTCATATTAAAATACTAGCATAAATGTCTTTTTTCTGATATTGTATGCATGTACTTAAAATTACAAAACTTATAAAATATAACTTTCTGCAGGGGTTTTGCGAGCGACGGCGAGCAAACTTCAAGATTTTTTAACCTGCCTGCCGGCAGGCAGGGCTTCAAAAAATCTGTACCGAAAGAGAGTTGATATTTTATAAGTTTTGTAATTAACGAATATATATGTATCAACCTTTCCCTATTAATGTTTTTGTTAGTGTGTTAACAGCAATATTAGTTCTTTGGGCTATTCCTTGGAAGATTTACGCTGTATGGATAGCGGTAAAAAACGATCATAAAAAGTGGTTTGTTGCCCTTTTGCTATTAAATACCTTAGGAATTTTAGAAATTTACTACATTTTCAAAATCGTAAATAAAAGTTGGGCTGAAGTAAAAGTTGATTTTCATCATGGTTGGACATTGTTCAAAAATACAATCAGAATGAAAAAATCTATTGAATAAAATTCATTAAGAAAAAATCTTGAGAAAAAATCAAAAGTAGCTATACTAAATTAGTTGTTAATTATGGAGGCGTCGCATAGCGGTTTAGTGCACCTGTCTTGAAAACAGGAGTGTCGCAAGGCACCGTGAGTTCGAATCTCACCGCCTCCGCCGAAATTGAAAATCGGAATTGGAAGCCGAAATGCGGTCGCGCCGCAGGCGCGACACAAACGCATTCCCGCCAAAAATTCCCGAATTCAAAAGGTTTTTCCACGCTCCGCGTGGCTCAAAAAAGACGGTTCGATCCTTGATTATAAAGTTCGAACCGACTTTTTTGAACAAATGAAGTTTTTCTTCATTTGTTCCCTCGTTTGCCAATTCCATATTGTATTTCAAAAACTTTTCGGTAAGTTCGAACCGATTATTCGTTTTTTGTTCAAAAGCCGATAATTTCTCTTTGAGAAGCTGTTTTTGATTGACCAGCGCACTTTTGGCATCGCGATATTCTTCAAGTGAAAGTGCGCTCTCTAAATACGCCGTCATCAGCTTCTCAATTTTGGAATCTAAAAGAGAAATATCGGCTTTTGTGTTTTCTGCAAAAAGCGTAGACGATTGGGCTTCCACCAACTTATCTTTTTCGTTTTCCGCCAACATCCAAGAAGCCCAATCGTCCGGCAAAGAAACTTTTTTGATTTCTTTTTGAATTTGAGAAGTGATGAGCTCCTCACGAACATATTTTTGAGTACAAGGATTTTTCCGTTTGGTACATCGTAAGTAGTTATGACCTTTTTGAGTTTCGGTAGTAATGAAACATCCACACTCTCCACAACGGAAAAATCCGCGATAAACATATGGTTTCAAACCGCGCGACTTCGGCTTTGATTTTCTCATCATCACTTCTTGGACAGAATCAAAAAGTTTCTTTGTGATAATCGGTTCGTGCTTACCCTCAAAAATCTCTCCGTTATACCTCATTAAACCCGTGTAAATAGGATTTTTGAGAAGTTTTTGATAATTCGACACCGCAAGCTCTCTGCCGCTTTTTCGCTTCAATCCAAGCGCGTTAAATTTGTCGCGAAGTTCTCGCAAAGTGAAGTTTCCAGTTGCATATGCCTCAAATGTCTTTTTGATAAGTGGGGCGATATTTTCATCAGGCACAATTCGCTTATTTTTGTTCACATAACCGAGGGGCGACATTTGAGGCCATATTCCTTCTTTCACTTTGTTCCTATGTCCGCGTTTAATGTTCTCGCTCAGATTGTCGACATAATATTTTGACTGACCGAAGGCGATGGAAAACATGAACTTGCCTTGTGGAGTTGGATCACACCAGAAAGTCGGGAATTTTAGCTCGGTTATTTGTTCAGTATCAAGCAGATATATTATTTTTCCACCATCAATACTATTTCTCGCTAATCTATCGGGGTGCCAAGCTAAAATTCCTGACGCTTCTCCTTTTTCAATACGCAAAAGCATTTCGTTAAATACTGGCCGACCCGGAGATTTAGCGGTTTGTTTTTCCACGAAAATATCAACGACATCAATATCCTCTTTTATCGCCAATAGTTTCAATTCGGCCAGTTGATCCGAAATGCTTCTCACTTGCCGATCCTCTGTGTCGGTTGATTTGCGAGTATAGATAAAAAACTTTCTGGTGTGATTATTCATAAAATTGTATTGGCAAACGAGGAGCCACGCGGAGCGTGGAAAAACCTTTTGGATTCGGGAATTTTTGGCGGGAATGCATTTGTGTCGCGCCTGCGGCGCGACCGCATTTCTCGCGCGGATTTGGATTTCGATTTGTTGCGGTATCTACTGGACGAAGTTCGAATGTATTTCGAGCAAAATCCAGAATGTGATTAAACTACTAATGTCGTGCATCCGTTGCGCTGAAGCGCCTCTGTGCGAAGCACGGAGCTTTTCCCAAAGGAAAAGGACGGAAGCACGAATACAATGCGGACTCGGTTTTGCGAAGCAATTTTGCGGGAAAGGATTCGCAAAACCTCGGCTAATTTCTTTTCGCCAGAATTCGCATTTCGCCGTGCAGGAGGGTGCGGGAGGAATGCACGGCGGATTTTTTGGCGGGAAGCAGTCCCATAGAGTATTATATTACACCCTTGTGATAAATTGCAACAAATAATAAAATATAGTTATGCACAGCAAAGATTCATCAAAAAAATTAGGAATAAATCTTAAAAAATTACGTTTAAAAAAGAAAATGTCGCAAGGCGACATTTCTCGAAAACTTGGGTTAGATAGAGCTTATATTAGTAGTATCGAAAATGGTCGAATGAATCCAACACTTTCGACACTTGAAAAGTTAGCTGAAGCAATAGGCACTACCGCCTCTGAACTTTTAAAATAAAATGACAGATAAATCGATAAAATATACATATCCGAAAATTGCCGAAGAATGGGATTATTCAAAAAACGCTAGTTTTGATATTGTTGATTTTTCTAAAACATCAAAAAAATCTGTTTGGTGGAAATGTGAGAACGGGCATTCTTACAAAGTATCAATTCATAGTCGTATAAGAAGTAATGGGTGTAAAATATGCAATAGTCCACTAAAAAAAGAAAATATAAGAAAAAGCAAATTATCGAAAGGGTTGTCTTTTGCTAAAGCAAAACCAGAACTTTTATCTGAATGGAATTATATTAAAAATAGCTTAAGCCCAGAAAATGTTTCTGAAAAAAGTCATTTACTTTTTTGGTTTAAATGTAAACAAAACCATGAATGGCAATCTACTCCACAAAGAAGATCTAGGGGCGACGGATGCCCTATATGTTCCAGAGCTAACCAAGGTGCAAGAATAAGGAAGGCTAGATTAGAAAAAACAGGAATAAATCTCTTTAAAAAACACCCAGAATTATTAAGTGAATGGGATTTTACTAAAAATAAAATAGACCCAAATGATATTTCACCTAATAGTAATTTAAATGCTTTTTGGAAATGTAAATTTGGACATACTTGGGAAGCACAAATTTATAACAGAACTGGAAATAATAGCGGTTGTCCTTTTTGCAAATCTTCAACATCAAAATTAGAGGTGTTTATTCTTTGCGAAATGAGTAAACTTTTCAAAAATGTTAAGTGGAGGTCAAAAATTGAAGGATACGAATGTGATATCCTTTTAAATAATGACGGTTTTGGAATTGAAATTGATGGTGCATATTGGCATGACAATAAACTTGAAAGAGATTTAATAAAACATAAAATTTTTAAGGACAACAATATTTATTTAATTAGAGTAAGAGATTCTTTGTTACCTAAAATAGATGGCGATGTTGTTCTATACGATAAAAAAACTCAATACATTGACTTAGTGATTGGTGTATTAAAAATAATTTCTAAAATTAATCCAAAACTTAAATTTGATAAATATATTTTAGATAGAATTCAAATAGGAGAAAATGAATTCAAAAAGACTTTATCATTATTACCAGCACCAACAGAGAAAGAAAGTTTATTATTTATTAATCCTGGTCTAGCTGAAGAATGGAATTTTTCAAAAAATAATCCACTAACTCCGGATATGTTTACTGCAAATTCTGAGAAAAAAGTTTATTGGAAATGTAAATTTGGACATGTTTGGGAGGCATCAATAAAAAATAGACATAAAAGAAATTCTGGTTGTCCTATTTGTTACCGGGATAATGCAGGGAGTAATTTGAGAAAATCATTATTGGCAAAAAAGGGAATTTCTTTCGCACAGAGTCATCCAGACATGTTAAGGGAATGGGATTATACAATGAATACTTTTAGTCCTAACAAAATTTCTGCTGGAAGTTCTGTAAAAATTTATTGGAAATGTGTTAATGGTCATACTTGGCTAGCTTCGGTTGGAAGCAGAACAGGGAAAGGTTATGGTTGCCCAAGCTGTTCGACTTCAAAAAGAAGTCTTTCTGCTAGGGAAGTTCGAATTAAAAAGACTGGTAGTTTAGATTTAATTTTTCCCGAAATAGCAAAAGAATGGGATTTTTCGAAAAATACTAAACTACCTAAGGATTTTCCTCCTGGTAGTAAGGAAAAAGTTTGGTGGTTGTGCCCACGAGGGCACTCTTGGGAATGTGTAATATATAAAAGAACAAAAAAGAAGCAAAGTTGCTCTTTTTGCTTAAAAGAAAATAGAAAAAACAAAAACCACTAAACGTGGTTTTTGTTTTAAGCGAGGTGTACTTTTCTCGCGCTGTCATAGGATAGTAGTTCCGAAAATTTGTGTTCTGATTTTCTCTTTCCATCAAGCTCTCGATAAGCCAGTATCTTTTGCCAAAGTTAACCTCTTGCGTAAACAGGACAAACTAATGCACCATCAGATTTCCTTGCATTGTTTTGCCAGTGTAATGGACGTAGATTCGACAACATATCATTCCCTCCTTTTGAATCGGGGAATATGTGATCAACTTCCCAGCCATTATCACTATTACGATTACCATAATCTTGCCATGCTATCCACGCACCACAAATATCCTTACGAAATTTGTTCATGTCATAGCCGGCAACTGCTGATGCTTTTGCCCATATAGCACTCAGTGTTTTATGATCATAATTATTAGCCATAAATATCTTCTTGAATTTATATCGGCTCGACTGTGCCGAAATTAATAATAATTTGATTATATACCTCATATTCTAAATGTCAAAGTTATCCACAACAAAGTTGTCATTTATATTGACACCGCTGTCGGTGTCGTATATACTCTGAATATGATTAAACATACATTTTTATTAGAACTGAGAAAAAATCAGGGTGTTTCTCAAGCTTTTATGGCCGAAAAAATAGGTCTTTCGAGGGCTAGTTATATTGAAATTGAAAAGGGGGCAAAAGAACTCACTCTTTCACAAGCAAATCAAGTTGCTGATATTTTTCATATTACCCTTCCAGAACTTATATCTGGAGAAAAAATGTCTAGTATTAAAGTTTCTATAAATGATGTTGCAGAAAAAAAAGAGAAACAAGAAATGCGTATTGATGTACCACAAAAAAATCTTAAAAAATTTAAGGAAGTTTTGTTGTATGTTTTAGAAAAAGTCGGCAGTAAATCAAATGTAGGAATGACAGTTATATACAAGCTTCTCTATTTTATAGATTTTGATTATTATGAAAAATTTGAAGAGCAATTAATCGGAGCTACTTATATTAAGAATCATTACGGACCAACTCCAGTGGAATTTAAAAAAATTGTTGAGAACATGGAAACAAAAGGTGAATTGGAAACTGTTAGAAGTAAATATTTTCAACATGATCAAACTAAATATTTACCTCGCCGAGAATCTGATATTTCAGTATTGAACGCAAAAGAAATTAAACATATTGATGAGGTTCTTTCTCGTTTGTCAGATAAATCAGCGACTGAACTTAGTGATTATTCTCATAAAGATGTTCCTTGGATTACAGCAGAGGATGGCCGACCTTTATCTTATGAATCTGTGTTCTACCGCACGAAGGACACTTCTGTTAGAGAATATGAACCAGATCAATTATAAAAGTACATCTAGTTTTAAAAAAGATTTAAAAAAATTACTCAAAAAATTCAGAAGTCTTGAGGAGGATATTGAAATTGCAAAAAAGAACGCGATTGAGTTATATCATATACATAAAATTGATAATAATTCAGTAGAGCCAATTCCGAATTTTTGTACCCAAGAGTTAATAATTTGCAAGATAAAAAAATTTGCATGTAAGTCTTTAAGGGGTCGTGGAGTGCAAAGTGGTGTTCGTATTATCTATGCTTATTATGTTTTAAATCATACAGTAGATTTTATTGAAATATATTTTAAAGGCGAAGCAGAAAATGAGGATAAGGAAAGAATCAAAATGTATTTAAGGGAGCAGTAATTTATGCGCGCGAATGGGTGGGATAGTCCGTCTGTAATCAGACGGACTGGGTCAAGCACATTTGCATTTGCGCCTCGGACATTTCCGCTAGTGGCGTCCATGACTAAAGGACGAGTGCCGAAGTTGTATTACAAATAAAAATCTAAAAGCGAAAGCGACACCACAAACATAATATTGAAAAGCGTAGAGTGGGGATGGCGAGGGCAGAACATTCTCGGTAATCCGAGAATGTAGTCCCGACCCGGGGAGAGGAAACTTCCTCTCCCCAAGAAGCGCGGGCTACTGCCCGCACAAAGACACCTAGGCACTCGTAGCCCTAGCGGAAATGTCCGAGGCGGATGCCGAGGATGGTACCCCTTTAGTTGTGGACTATCAATATGTTAAAATGTCAGAGGCACAATAAAGGAAGTTTTGGATTTTGAATTTCTGCTCCCCGCCAAAAAATCCGCCGTGCATTCCTCCCGCACCCTCCGGCACGGCGAAATGCGAATTCTGGCGAAAAGAAATTAGCCGAGGTTTTGCGAATCCTTTCCCGCAAAATTGCTTCGCAAAACCGAGTCCGCATTTGTATTCGTGCTTCCGTCCTTTTCCTTTGGGAAAAGCTCTGTGCTTTGCACAGAGGCGCTTCAGCGCAACGGATGCACGACATTAGTAGTTTTGATCGTCTGGGTTTTGCTCGAAATACATTCGAACTTTGTATAATACACACCGCAAGCAGGTTCATGAAGGCGGGCTTCGGCAAAAGGCTACAGCGTAATAAAATCCGCCTTGAAAAATTAAACATTTGGAGCGACTAATTTAGATGCTCAGTTTTTCAGCTGATAAACTGATAAAATAAAGTGTATGGAAATAAACAGACCAAAATCCAAACAACCAATCCCGAACCACGCCAAAAAAGTTTTTAACGGAGTTATTTTTGATGTGTACCAATGGGAGCAGGAACTTTTTGACGGAACAAAAACTATTTTTGAAAAAGTAAAACG
>Ga0209542_10000517_pt1 | contig 93239 bp, 107 predicted proteins | sample RifCSPhighO2_01_FD_184028 | JGI IMG/M metagenome (GOLD analysis project Ga0209542, IMG submission 184028) | Soil microbial communities from Rifle, Colorado - Rifle CSP2_plank highO2_0.1 (SPAdes) (version 2) | ecosystem: Environmental > Terrestrial > Deep subsurface > Rock core/Sediment ...
CGATTTGCTCCAATGTAGTGTATAATTGAATTGAAGTCTTCATACAGGGTGGTGGCTTTCCAAAAAGGTTGCCACCTTGACTTCATAGTAGCATTTTTATCATTTTAGAGCATTTCGTAATTCAGAGAGAGTATAATACTAAGTCAATTTATCATGGGCATGAAATCTGTATGGGGTATTGCCATAGCAAGAGAAGGGTGATAGATTAAAAGTGGTTCTTATTTCAAAGATAAAGGAGGAAAAGAGATGTCAAAAGCCAGAAAACGAGCGTTATTTGTAACGAAACTTTTCATTATTGTGACTGTTTTGATTATTCTCATGACTCCCTCTATCTCAAAGGTAGGTAGCTTTGTAGAATGGACGCCAGTATACTTGTTGTCAGTCACCGACCTGTTATTGTTAATATTAGCTATTATTGGCTGGTGCAACATTGACATCAGTAAATTACTAGGAGTTAAAAAATATCGAAGAAAGCGCCAACTGGTACGAGACCGCCTAAAAGTTCGCAGGCAATGTAAGCTGATAAAAGATCGACAGTTTGATCAGCTGTGAAAAAATAAAAACCCGTGCTTTTCAGCTCGGGATTTTTTTATACGACGAGGGTAGGACAAGCTAGGACATTAGAGTAGAAATCATTCTACTAACTCTGCTTTCTGCCAACCTTCCCCAATCCACAAAAGAATAACTTTTATGCCAAGTCCAAAGGATTCAACTGTTTTTTTCGCTTCTTTTAGGTGAGCTATTTGATCCTCTTTGCTTACAGGATTTCCGGCGCACCCAAAATGACCCACAATGGCCACCACTTGGCTACCATGGTGGTGCACAGAAATTTCAATTCTTTTTTTAATATTTTCTACAATAGCCTTATCTTTATTTTCAGCCAAAATCTTATTTGGACCTGGTTCGGTAACCATATCTACATACGCAACACCGTAGTACTCCTTCATATAGCTATCTACAGTATTTTGGATTCTACCATCCATACAATTAGCTACACAGGCAAATGTTTTTTCTTCTGACATATTATTAATTGATAATTGATTTTTGTGTGAAAGATTAGACCACACTACTGCAACATAAATTAAAAAAGTAGAGGCAATGCATAATTTTATTGCGCGCCAGAATTTTATTTTATTCCTAACCATATCCACCATCCCTTTCTACCAATGAAGTTGTTAAACAGCCAATTTCTATTCTATCAGATATTCAAGATTTATCAAATGTAGTGCGCTGGTCTATGATAATATTCATAACAAGCATTATTATTTTACCTGATGCTACTTTACAATTTAAAGATTTTATGTAGTATATTATGTAGTATATATGGAGAGTATTGAGAGTTTGATCATTAACAACAAGGAAGATGGAGGGTGTGATGCCAGAAGAACGCTGGACGGACGAACAGATGTATTATCTTTATTTAAGCTTTTGGAATGATTATTGGGAAGCGGATGTTGCGAAATTAAAAAAAGCAAAAGAAGTATTAAAAGAAGTAAGCGATGAAGATTATGTTGATAGTCCTATAAAACCTCGAGTAAAAATGTCATTAGAGGTTTTCATCAAAAGTCTTGCTGATTTTCCAGATCAGCGGTCAGAATTTTTGAGGGTGTGGAGGCTTAGCTACCACAACAGCGGTTGGGAAATGGCCTCAAAGATGGCTTCTTGCGCAATGTCCCTTGAACTCAGCCAAGAAGAGAAGGTTAAACAAATTATGGCGATTGCTTCCCAGTACCATCGCTATGTCAATTTAAGTTAAAGAATCTATACGCCATGGAATCCCCCCCATGGCTTTTTTTTGGAGCGGAGGAGGTGGGAGTCGAACCCACTTAACCCGAAAGTCATGGTTTTCAAGACCATTGCACCAGCCATTATGCGCCTCCTCCGGGATTACTTTTACCATAAAATAAAATTAAAATCAAATTGACATAATGCATTTTTTAAGATAAAGTAAAAAACAATTGGAGGAGTCGCATAACGGTATTGCAAAGGATTGCTAATCCTTGCCCTTTCGGGGGCCTGTGGGTTCGATTCCCACCTCCTCCGCCAATGGGATTCTCACCAAAAAAACCGATATTTGTTCGGTGTTTTATGTATTGTAGAGTTCTAACTTTAACAACAGAGTGTGGGATGTTAGAATTTATTTTCAATCGAAAACTTGACCCATAGTAGTTTTTCTGCTATTCTTAAACTGCTTTTGGACAGGTTGCTGAAAGCTATCCTTGTTTAAGGATGCGGCACATTTACAACTCAATACGCAGAAAGGGAAAGTGAAATGGAAAGCAAAGACATGCGCATGGTACTCTTCTCCTCAGTAGAAGAATTTGAAAGGGGTCGTTCTCTCTTCCCCAAAGAGAGCGGGTTTAGCCCACTTTCGTCGCTTATTATCCCCAAGAAAGCGCTTGCCATACTAAAATCAAGCGGCTTGAAGTTTCAGGCACTAGAACCCTTCAATAAAGATGATCTTACGCCAGAGGAGAATAAGGACATCGACGAAAACAAGGCACGGCTTATCAGTATTGGCGGGACCCTCTTCTTTGTCAACGCAAAACTTTTCGGCCTTTATAAAAGCAACTACCGTAAAAAAGAAAGGAGCTGTTCATGAAAAGGCGGAAAAGAACAAAAGGCACGGGGAAAGAAAAACCCGTACGCCTCGAAAGACGCGTACGGGTAACTTTTTTTCTTGTCGCACAAACAAAAGAAGAAATAGCCGCGGCTAGAGATGTTTATCTTTATCTTGATTGGCAGTATTGGTCAGAAGAAGATGAACAGGAAATACCAATAACCGGCCATACTCATAGCGTTATTCCACCCCCTGCGCCATTCCCCTCCGAAGAGTCGGCATTCATAGGGTCATGGTGGTATACAACAAAGGAAGGAGACAAAATATACGAACAGAAAAATGTCGTATTGTTCATAGTCGACTTGACCGCCCTTGCTGAAGAATGGAAAACTGACCAATATATTAGGCGTCTTAAAGAAAGGATTCTCTCTTACTACGCAGCGCGTGGAAGCCCACAACAAGAAATCTGGGTAACTAAGCAAGACATTTACCGATATGCCTAACAACCACATAGCGAAGTTCGGACACTTCGCTTTTTCTTTTATAAAACAGCGGTTAGTTAAAGGGCGGGGTAATTATTTTCTAATTGATTTTTGCAGTTTCAAGTGATATCATTGGAATAAAGAAGCGGTCAGTAGTAGCCATAAGGTAGGTTCTAACATCATCCACTACTCTCCGCATTTTAGTATAAAAGGTCGTTGATTAAATTGGTATAAATTGTTATTTTATGGAAAATTCTACTTGTAAAAAATGTGGCATGTTGGCAGATATGCCTATGGCATATAAATGCGACGTGTGCGGCGCTGAATCAGAAAACCATGACTCAAACCATACCTGTGGAGTAGGTCACTGTATAGTTAAATGCTCTGGTTGTAAAAAATCAGAAACTCAGTGCAGTTGTTAATGGTTATATAGAAAAACCTCGTAAAAAATGGTGAGGTTTTGCGCCCGTAGCTTAATGGATAAAGCACTTGGTTGCGGACCAAGAAACTGTAGGTTCGAATCCTGTCGGGCGCACCACGTAGGAAATTGCAAGCGGTTTTGGTTCGCCTCGCTTCGCTCGGCGACTAATTTGTATTCAATTTTGGGGGTAAAAACGAATTCACGATTTCGCAAAATATGGTTCGAGCCGATGTTTTTCAGAAATGTTGTCATTCCGGAAAGATTGGGAGGGGAAAGCAGATTAGCGGCTTGATTCAAGGATTTTACGAACTCACGAGCCGGTTCGAGCCAAGACAACCCTTTTGTCTCAAAGTCGGTGATTTTTTCAGATAACGAAACTTTTTGAGACAACAAACTCTGTTTTTTGGCGGCGTATTCCTCTGTGGATAAAGCGTCGGCTAAATAGATATCGAGCAATTTTTGGAGTTTTGTTTCGATACTTACTAACTGCTCTTTCAGAACGCCAATCTCGGCTTGCGCGTCCTCTCTCGCTTTATCCTGTTCGCTATCTAACGCCGCCAAAACTTTCTCGGTGTCTTGTCTCGATAAAGAAACTTTTTGGAGATAAGAAGTGATTTGTTCTGTTAAAGATTCTTCGCGAAGATAATGCTTTTCTTGGCACAAACCTTTTTTCTTTGTGCAACGATAATAGTTATGACCTTTCTGTTTCTCGGCAGTAATACTTGCCCCACACGAAGCGCATTTCATTAAGCCAAGAAAAGCAAAATCATTTTTGTGTAATTCGTGAACTCTGCCGCGTTTCGTCATCACTTCTTGGCAAGAATCAAAAAGTTTCTTTGAAATTAAAGGCTCGTGCTGTCCCTCATGAATTTCCCCACCATATTTCATCAACCCGATGTAGAAAATATTTTGTAGAATACTTTGCACATTACTCAATGCTATCTCTTTGCCAAGATTACCTCGCAAACCCTTTTCCTTACACCAATTTGCGAGAGAGTAAAGCGTAAATGCCCCGGTGGCATACATTTCAAACAATTTCTTTACTTTTGGTGCTTTCTCGGTATCAACATCAATATCGCGCGTTTTGGGGTTGTTTAGATAGCCCACCGGGGCCCAGCCGGGCCATACGCCATTTCGTATTTTCTGACGCAAACCTCGCTTCACATTCTCTCGCAAATTATCTACAAAATATTTTGATTGCCCGAAGGCTATGTTGAGCATAAACAAACCTTGTGGTGTTGCTTCAAACCAAAACGTTGGAAATTTTAATGACTTGATAACCTCTTTATCTATGAGGTAGATTATCTTTCCTCCGTCTACGGAATTTCTTGCGAGACGATCCGGATGCCATGAAATTATTCCGTCTGCTTTTCCGGATTCAAGAATTGCCAACATTTCTGCGAATTTCATTCGCCCAGGTTCTTTTGCGGTTTTGGCTTCCTGAAAGGAAGCGACAATTTCAAGTTTTTCTTTGGCGGCATACTCTTGCAACTCTATGAGTTGCGCTTCAATCGAAAGCACTTATCTGTCATCTTCTTCGGTAGATTTTCTTGCATAAAGTATGTATTTCATATCGTTTTTGGATTAAGGATTAAAAAATTTTCTTCCCCCAAAATGCGAAATCGTGAATTCGTTTTTACCCCCAAAATTGAATACAAACTAGTCGCCGAGCGAAGCGAGGCGAACCAAAACCGCTTGCAATTTCCTACGTGGTGCAGTATTCTAAAGATAGTCCGAACGCATTTTTCCGAAAAATTCCCCCCGCGAAAATTCGGAAAGGCGGCGGAGCCGCACCGCTCAAAACCGCAAAAGAACCCGTAGAAAAACATCGGCTCAAACCATATTTTAATTTTGGGGGAAGAAATTTTTTTAATCCTTTGAATACTTTGTGTGTCTACTAACCAAAAACAATTTTTACCAGTTAAGCTCGCTGGTGGTGAATCAAGTTCTGTAATTCTCCAAAGAACAGGAAATAAGAAGTTTGTTCTCAAACACTCTGTCCGCAATAATCTAAAAAGAGAACAAATCGCTCTAAAAATCGCCAAAAAATCAGGCGTTTCTGTTCCTGCCGTTTTATCGTATAAAGACGGAAATTTATCACTAGAATTTATTGACGGCAGAAACATCAAGAAATCTGATTTAAGCGATTTGTTCTTTAAAAATTTAGGCATGGTTTTGAAAAAACTTCATGGTGTTAAAGTTTTCAAAGTTGGCGACCTTACTTCCCCAAAACAATTTTCCGAAAAGAACTGGTTTAGTTTTTTGAAAGCGAGATTGAGCAGAGGAATAAATTATCTGATACAAAATAAGAAGATTACCAAAGCCGAAGGTAAAAAGTTTTTGGATTGCTGGATTGCTCAATCTCGCAAACTTCCAAAATGTTCTTTCCGGCCAAGTTTGGTTCATAATGATGTTCATTTGGATAATGTATTGATAACGAAAAGCGGAAAACTTTATCTGATTGACTTTGAAGATGCTTTTTATGGTGACCCACTTTACGATTTGATACCATTTTCTGATTTTCACCCGAGACTTTTCCCAAAGCTCAAAAAGTATTACAATAACAAAGCTGTATTGAGCAATGGTTGGCAAGAATGGTTTGAGATTTATGAATTTATTCATTGGGTAAGTCTTGGTTCTTTCTATGTCGATATTGGAAAGCAGAAAAATTATCATAGGTATCTTTCCAAGATTCTGAATTTTTGCCGCCAAAGAAAAACTTGAAATTGTCAGCGGTGCGGCTCCGCCGCCTTTCCGAATTTTCGCGGGGGGAATTTTTCGGAAAAATGCGTTCGGACTATCTTTAGAATACTGCACCAAAAATTTTATTGAAGCTCTTTTACAAGGAGAAAAAATGGGATGGCTTGAACTTTTAGCAGAATTTATAAAAGAAAAAGAAGAAAAAGAAAATCTACTAAGTCAAAAGTTTCCTCAATTTAGTTTTTCAACATCAGCTGATAGATGGATTGAATCTAATATGAATAACACTATCTTGGAACAATTAGAAGACAGGAAAATTAAAAATGTTTTCTTTAATAGACTAAAATGCAAAGGCATATTGTCAAATATGAAAGATAACTTTTTTGTACAAATTAATGAAAACGACACTATGGAAGAAAAAGCTTTGACACTGGGACACGAAATCGCGCATATTTTTGAATATGAATACAACAAAGGTGACGACCGCTGGTTGAAAAACTTACCTATTATAGAAACATTCTGTGATGAATTTGCCAAAAAATGGATTACCCTAAATGGCAAAGAAAAGATTGAGTCGTTTTTAAAAGGAGACATTCAATGATTGACCTATGGATTCAAGAACGCAAAGCATATACTTGCATAAAAAGCTGGGGTCATTTTTGGCATATTATTTTTCCACTGCAGTATAATAAAAAAACCAATGAAATATTTTGCAGATGTCCCTACTGCCTTATAGAAAGGCTAATTAAATTACCACCAGATGTATGCAAACAAATTTTAAGAGATATTTCCCGCGGGAAATTAAAAATACTCAAGGAATATCTAAAATAAAAGCAACTAAACATTGCTTTTTTTAATCCCCCTCCGAAATTCCCCGCGCACAAGCACGAGGGATAGAAGAGCATCCAGTGGTACCGTAATTCTCACGGCCGTGAGAATTACGGTACCACTGGATATATAAATTACCACTTAATACCATTGATGTAAGCCCATGGATACTTTATTTTTAAATATATCTGTCAAAATTTTACTTCGTTAAAATTTTGACACCTGATTATTGGAAATTTGAAATTATAAATTAAAAATTCCACCCGAGCGTAGCGAGGTGTGTTAGTTGTCCACAGATTTTTAAAAATATTATTTTTCCGAATAAAAATCACTCTTGATTGCTTTTTTAAATTTCTATATAATGGAGTAATTTATATTAAAAAATTTAAAAATCAAAATGCAAAATGACAGTGTAAAATTCAAAATTTAATAAATATAAAATCGTATCGTGCGTTGCATGATGCCAAAATTTTACATTTTGATATTTACATTTTAAATTTAGCGAAGCGATTATGGAATTAACAATCACAAAACGCGATGGGACAAAAGAACTATTCAATGCAGATAGAATTAACCGTTCCATAGAACGCGCCGCGTTTGGAATGATAGACCCGATTGCCAAAGTAACTCAAGTTGCCACCGACACCAATGTTACTTTGTACAATGGTATCACCGAAGAAGAATTAGACTTGGCAACAATTAATGCCGCCGTGCAAAATATAAAAGAAGATCCTGATTATGATAAAATTGCCACGCGATTATTGTTAAAAACCGTGTACAAACATGTGCTGGGAGATTATGGAAGAGATGGCGAGCAATTAAAAAAGTTACATAAAGAAAGTTTTGCAAAATATATTGAAAAAGGGGTTACAGATGGAATTTTAGACCAACGAATGGAAAAAAACTTTGATTTGGAGAAATTATCAAACGCCTTAAATATAGAAAGAGACGAATTATTTATTTATGCCGGGCTTTCTAGTTTGCTTGGCAGATATTCCGTTAAAGATAAAAACCAACAACCATTTGAAACTCCCCAATATTTTTTTATGCGAGTTGCTATGGGACTTTCTTACAACGAAAAAGAAGCAACCGAATGGGCAATAAAGTTTTATGAAAAAATGTCCAATCATGAGTATATTGCCGGCGGATCAACCAATATTTATTCTGGAACTGCCACTCCTTCTCTTTCAAACTGTTTTTTACTAGAAATTCATGACGATATGGGACACATTTCAAAATCTGTTTCTGATATAATGATGCTTTCAAAGGCCTCTGGCGGACTTGGAGCTTCTTTAACTAAATTAAGAGCTACAGGCTCTCCCCTTTCAAGCAATAATACAACAAGCAGTGGTCCAACGCCATTTGCAAAAATTATTGATACGGCAATTAGAGCAATTCAAAGGGGTGGTAAGAAAAAAGGAGCTTTGTGTTTTTACATGGAAAATTGGCATTTAGATTTTTCTGATTTTATTACATGGAAACAAAGCGCGGGAGACGATTATTTAAGAATGCGTACTGCCGACACTGCCGCCTATATTTCCGACGAATTTATGAAAAGGGTTGAAGCTAAAGCCGATTGGTACATGTTTGACCCAAAAGAAACCCCCGACTTAAACGAATTATTTGGAAAAGAATTTTCAAAAAGATACACTGAATATATAAAAATGGCTGAAGAAGGAAAGCTAAGAATGTTCAAAAAAGTACCTGCCACTGAACAATACCACCAAATTCTTGTTGCATTGCAAACAACTAGCCACCCATGGCTTACTTTCAAAGACACGATTAATTTGCGCGCTCTAAATAATAATACAGGCACAATTCATATGTCTAACCTTTGCACTGAAATTTGTCTGCCTCAAGATAAAGATAATGTTGCAGTATGCAATTTAGCATCAATAAATATTCCAGCTCACTTAAAAAAGAAACAAATTGATTGGCAAAAACTTGAAGAATCTACAAGATTAGCTATAAGACAGTTGGATAACTTAATTGATATAAATAAATTACCAATTAAAGAAGCTGAAAAATCAGATAAGGAAAATAGGGCCATTGGATTAGGGGTTATGGGTTTTTCTGATGCCATTGAACAATTGGGAATTCCTTATGATTCACCTCACGCCTATGATTTTGCTGACAAAATTTTTGAATTTATAAGCCATATGGCAATTGATGAATCGGCAAACTTGGCCCAAGAACGCGGAAGTTACCAGAATTTTGCGGGGTCTGGCTGGTCAAAAGGAATGGTTCCTATTGACACCATAGAAAGATTAGAAAGCGAACGAGGAGTTGCCATAGATACTGATAAAAAATCAAAACAAAATTGGTTAGACTGGGATAATTTAAGAGCTAAAGTAAAAAATGGCATACGAAACGCCACGTTAATGGCGGTGGCTCCAAATGCAAACATTGGTTTAGTTGCAGGAACTACTCCGGGGATTGATCCGCGATTTGCCCAAGTATTTTCAAGAAATAAAATATCAGGAAAGTATTTAGACATTAACCATAATTTAGTCACCGAATTAAAAAACCTAAACTTATGGGATATGGTAAAAGAGAAAATTATTGAATTGCAGGGAGATATTTCAAGCATAGAACAAATTCCGCCGCACATTAGAGAAATCTATAAAACTTCTTTTTCTGTTTCGCCATACGCATTTATAGAAGTAGTCGCTCGCGCCCAAAAATGGGTTGACCAAGCATTAAGCCGAAATATGTACTTAGATGACCGCGACATTGAAAAAACCATGGACATATACTATACCGCTTGGAGAAAGGGATTAAAATCTACGTACTACTTACACATGAAGCCACGTCACACAGCCGAACAAAGCACCGTAGCGGTTAATAAATCAGAAAAATTAGGAAAAACTGGATTTGCTTCGGTGTTTAAAAGAGTAGAACAGGTAGAAGTGATTCAAGAAACTATTTTGGAAAAAGTTGAGGAAAAAATTACCATAGAAGAGCAGATTACTGAAAAATTACCGGAGGTTACTGATATAAAAGAAAAATCCGCCTCTACTGAAAGCTTCGGTAAGACAAAGCCTATCATTTCGCAACAAATTTTTAGCAACGTTCAAACCCAAATTCCACTAAATAATGACACGACAAGCGGCAAACGACAAGAAATAATTGACGTAGTAAGCGATAAACAATTAGAAACAAGTGACAAGCAACAAGAAACAAGTTTGAAAAGCCACTATCAAGAAAAAGTAATTGATGGTAAAGTGTACAAAATCCATATGCCTTCCGACCCACAGGAGAACTTCACGTGCGACGGATGTCAATAGCCAATTTTGTAAACAAAATTGGAATTCTGAATTAAGAATTTTGAATTTCGAATAAAAAATATAATTTATTATTTAGAACCTAGAATAAAATTTAAAAATATGGCTAAATACGAAAATTTAGATATTCCTGAAGATAATCCAAAGGAACCCCCAGAACAAAAAAAGATGTCAGAAAGACTACAAGAAATGACTGAAAACGTAGAATAGAAGAACTGAAAAAGAAAGAGATAAAAGACGCAGAAGATTTTTACGAACTTTTTATAATACTAAGAAGAAAAGGAAAAATTCAGGGTAGTCGCGAAGAATTTGATGCAAATAAATTAGTGGATCAAATTAAAAATTTTTTAAATAAAGTTTATAATGGCAAAATGTCAAAATCTGATAAAGAATTTTATTTAAATGGGATTACGAGAGGAGAAGGATTAAGAGAAAAAGTTAAAGAATTATTTAAAAAATTTGAAAAAAAATAAAATAAACAAATTATAAAGTATAATTTTAGGAAAAGCATCGCCAGAAATGTTTGACTTTCATAATAAAAAACATTAGATTTAACTCATGACAAGAGAATTTACGGCAATATATAAAAAAAGTGGAAAGTGGTATTTAGGCTGGGTTGAAGAAATTCCCGGAGTAAACACCCAAGGCAAAACTCTTAAAGAAGCAAAAGAAAATTTAAAAGAGGCGCTTTTGTTGATCCTGGAAACCAATAAATTAATTAATAAGAAAGAATTTTCAAAAGGAAAGTTTATAAAAGAGTCGGTTTCTGTTAATACCTAATGAATCGCAAGGATTTAATCAGACATCTTAATAGTGAGGGGTGTATATTTTTGAGAGAAGGCGCAAAACATAGCGTCTTTTTTAATCCCCTTACCAGAAGATCCTCTACCGTTCCAAGGCACCATGAAATTAACAATCATTTAGCTAAAAAGATTTGCCAAGATTTAGGCATAAAATCAATAAAGAAAAATTAGGTCAATAAAAAATCGTTTCAGAATTAAGAAATTCAAAATTTATTTGAAATTTGAAATTCAAAATTCGAAATTACAAAATCTATGATTTTGGGTAAGGCTTCGCCAGAAGATATGAATCTTCACCCCATGCGCTATCAGTGGGCTTACGACTTGTATAACCAAGCCGTTCGAAACACCTGGTTTCCCCACGAAATCGCGTTAAAAGAAGATTTAGAGGACTGGAGCAAAATGACCGAAGATGAACGCCACGCGGTAAAGTTTACCATGGCTTTTTTTAATCCCGCTGAATTAATTGTAAACCGCTCCATTGCGTTGGGAATTTACCCGTATTTAAAAAGTCCCGAGTGCCATTTATATTTGGCAAAACAAATGTGGGAAGAGGCAAACCATTGCGTTGCTTTTGAGTATGTTTTAGAAACATTTCCTTTTGATAGAGAAAAAATATTTAGCGTACATTTAGAAACACCTTCTATGCAAGCCAAAGAAGCCTATGTAATGAAGTATTTAAAAAGAATGACTGAAGATAAGCTGGATATAGAAACTCCCGAAGGTAAAAAAGATTTTATCAGAAATTTAGTGGCCACTAATATCGTTATGGAAGGAATTTGGTTTTATTCAGGATTTATGGTGGCTTTGTCATTTCGCCAGAGAAATCAATTAAGGAATTTTGGGTCAATGATTGACTGGGTGTTAAGAGATGAATCATTGCACTTAAAATTTGGCATACAACTTATCCAAACTGCGCTTGAAGAAAATAATGAACTATTAACCGAAGAATTTGCCAATGAAATAAAATCCATCGTTGTTGAAGGGGTAAATATTGAAAATGCATACAATAAAGATTTGTTCCCCAATGGAATTTTGGGATTAAACGCTGACTATGTAAATCAATATGTTCAGTATGTTGCCGATAGAAGATTAGCAGAGCTTGGTTTGCCAAAGCAATATGGAGTTACCAATCCTGCAAAGTGGATGTCAACCGCAACTGATGTTCTTGAATTGGTAAATTTCTTTGAACAGCAAAATACAAAATATGAAGTGGACTCAGGACATACGACTAAGAAAATAGAAAATAGTAATTAGAAAATAGAATAATTATGGACGATAACAATTAATAAAAAAGCGCTCAATGGGGCGCTTTTTTATTGCAAAATTTGGTAAATTAATTCATGATAAATATAATAGCCTCAGATCTTTTACAACTAATAAGGAGAGTGCCATGAAACCTTTTATTATTTCTTTTATGTTAATGATTTTCTTTGCTACCATAAGTATTTTTACTGCGTCTTATATGCCCTATTTCTCCCCAAGATGGCTGAGTAGTCTTGTAACACTAACTTCTGGAGGCATTATGGTTGTGTTTGGATGTTTAACATTTTTGTTTTTTGCCCGGATTCTTTATAAAAAAGACGGTAATTAGTTGGCTTCACTCTTCAGAAAGGAGGCGAGACATGATTGGCATCTGTGAAGCATGTCAAAAGAAGAGGCGTGTTTGGCAAAGCACCCGGTTTGGAATACTCATCTGTGCCAGCTGTAATAGAGATGTATGTATTTTATGCGGGAATCCCGGACAAGTGGCAATTCGCCTAAAAAACGAAAAGGCAATTTGCAATAATTGTTTCCAACGAGAAAGATATAAGAACATTGAAAACCATGAAATTTGCTCAAAATGCGGCAAAACTAAAGCTGTTAATACTCGCAACGAGGACGATAAAGCAATATGCTTAAATTGTAACCGACTGAAGGAGGTTTGTATAAAATGCCATAAAGAAAAAATAATCAAGGTAAAAAAAAGAATGCTCTGCGGAGGTTGCGATGAAAAACGACGCCGAAACAAAGCTACTCTTCGCAAAACAAGCCTCGCTAGGACATAAGCGAAGCTTTTTGATTGTTTAAATAATAATGGTTTGTTAATATACACTTATATTATTTAAAAACAAATGGTGATTATAAAGTTTTTCTCGTGTAAACTCCAAAGCTTTGGAAATTACACGAGAAACTATAATAAAATATAAAATATGAAACTACCCATCACAGATCAATTTTTATGGGATTTATACACCATACTAGATAAAACCGGTGACATATTAAAATTTATCACTCAAAGACCAACGATGTATAATTACTTACCAGGACCGAAAAATCCTATTTTTAACAAATATAGAAAAGATAAAAATAAAAGAAAATTTGGTGATCTTATATATTATTTAAAAACGAATGACTATATAAAAGTCAAAAAATTAAAAAATAAAAAAGCTATTATTATAACAAAAGAAGGGTTAAGCAAAGTATTAAAAGCAAGTTTTAAAATAGGGGGCAAGATAAAAAGAAAAGATGGCAAGTGGGTCATGCTAATTTTCGATTTACCCCAACAACATAAAAAAGCAAGGGGATTGCTAAGAAGCATTTTACATAATTTAAATTATAAAATGTTTCAACAGAGCGTTTGGGTAACTCCATATGATGTTTCAGATAAAACAGAAAGATTATTGCAATTATATTCACTTGATCAATATGTAAAAATATTTTTAATAGAAGAGCTATAATAAACGTACATAGCAAATAAAAAACATTGATCAAATAATAATTAGTATTTGGTAAATATAAGATATTGACTAAATAGCGATTAATACTTACCTCGTGTAATTTTCAAAGCTTTGAAAATTACACGAGGATGTAAATAAGATGCAAAAAAGAAAATATTTTTATATTTAAAATGTTAATATAAATTCATGTTAGATTTATCAACTAAAATTGAAGAAGTTGCGCGCATAGGCACGGCTTACCAGAAAAAGTTAAAAAAGTTTGGGATTAAAACAGTCCAAGATTTGCTTTTTTATTTTCCCAGCCGATATGATGACTTTTCAGATATTATTCCTATTAAAAAGGTAAAAGTTGGATATACGGTTTGCGTACAAGGAAAAATACTCCAAATAGAAAGCACAAGAACCTTTAAAAAATTTATGAACATTACCGAAATTATTGTTGAAGATGAAACGGGCGCTATTAAAGCTTTATGGTTTAACCAGCCGTATTTGGCAAAAACACTAAAAGAAGATGACTTTATATGCTTAGCAGGAAAAGTAAGCCTGGGGAAAGATGGCATGTATTTAAATAACCCCGCCTATGAAAGAATTAGTGAGGCGGTAGAAAACCAAAATTTAACCCACACAGGAAGAATAGTTCCAGTATATGCTGAAACGCGAGGTTTAACTTCGCGCTGGCTAAGATTTATCATAAAACCACTTTTGGTAAATTTTTATCATAAAATACCAGAAATTCTCCCAGAAGAAATACTAAAAAAGTATAAATTTTTACCCATAAAAAAAGCGATTTGGCAGGCGCACTTTCCAGATTCTTTTGATTATGCAGATGCGGCAAAATCTAGATTTTCTTTTGAAGAACTCTTTTTGCTGCAATTATCGGTATTAAAAGAAAAGGCAAAACTAATACAAAATAAAGCTCCCGCCTGCCTTATGAATACCGCCTTAATGAAAGAATTTACTAAATCCTTGTCATTTGAATTAACCGATTCGCAAAAACAATGTAGTTGGCAAATACTAAAAGACTTAGAAAAAATAACCCCTATGTCGCGTCTTTTAGAAGGAGATGTTGGTTCTGGAAAAACTGTCGTAGCAACCATGGCCGCACTCAACACCGCAAAGTGCGGTTATCAAGTCGCTTTTATGGCGCCAACAGAAATTTTAGCCAACCAGCATTTTAAAGAAGTTACAAGACTTCTTGAAAGTTTTAATGTAAGAATAGGTTTTTTAACGGCTAAAGAAGGTCGCATCTTTAAGGATAAAGAAACATACAAAACCTCAAAACAAAGTCTATTAGAAGACCTTAAAAATGGACAAATTGATATTTTAATTGGGACTCACTCCTTAATACAAAAAGGAGTTGATTTTAAAAATCTAGCTTTGGTAATTGTTGATGAACAGCATCGTTTTGGCGTAGAGCAAAGAAAAAATCTTACCCATAATAATGCCCTATTCGCCCATTTACTTTCTATGACCGCAACTCCTATTCCAAGAACTCTAGCCTTAACTATTTATGGAGATTTAGATTTATCACTCATAAAAGAAATGCCAAAAAATAGAAAAAAGGTAAAAACCTTAATTGTTGAGCCAAAAGACCGATCATCAGCTTATGAATTTATAAGAAAAGAAGCTCAAGAAGGAAAAGGTATTTTTGTAATATGCCCGAAGATTGAAGCAAGAGACAAGAAACAAGGGACAAAAGACAAAGAGGGGATGTATGGATCTTTTGTGCCAAAAAATTATAATCTAGGCTCTCTAGTCTTACAAGATGTTAAGGCAGTTAAAGAAGAATATGAAAAACTTTCTAATGAGGTTTTTCCGGACTTAAGAATAACTATGCTTCATGGAAAAATGAAGTCTAGTGAAAAAGAAAAAATAATGCAAGATTTTAAAAAGGGTGAAGTTGATATTTTAGTTTCTACTTCTGTAGTTGAAGTTGGGGTTGATATACCGCGAGCAACCGTAATGATGATTGAAGGAGCTGAAAGATTTGGATTAGCTCAATTGCACCAATTTCGCGGTAGAGTCGGCAGGTCAGACGCGCAATCATACTGTTTTTTATTTACTACATCACCAGACCATCTTAATAGAAAAAGACTAAAAGCATTAGTTGCTTCAAATAGCGGTTTTGAGTTAGCCCAAAAAGATTTAGAAATTAGGGGACCTGGCCAAGTTTATGGAACGCAACAATGGGGACTTCCAGATATAGCTATGCAAGGCCTTTCAAATATATTTTTAGTTGAAAAAACCAGAGCTGCCGCAAAAGAACTATTAGAAAAAGATCCTGGACTCAAAATGTATCCTTTGCTAAAAGAGCGCCTTAAAAACTTTGAACAAAGAATACACTTTGAATAAATAAAAATTGCGACATTTGACGTCACAATTTTTATTTTACGTAACGTTTCGTATTCTATATTTCTATTTTTCTAACTTCTATTTTCTCACTTTTTCTGTCACCCAAAAACCCATGTATTTTCCTAGCATTAAGTCAATCTGTGCATTTAACGCAGGGAACGAACCAAAAATAATTAAAATTGCGGGCACAAATACCCATTGTAAAAAAATTAATATTCTTTTAAATCGACTGACTCCAACCGGAAGACGGGGCAGAAGCATTGTGCTTATTACTGCAGAAACTAAAATGCCAGCTAAAGAAATTGTCATTATCTTACCAGTTAAAATCGGTAAATTAAAAGACAGCACCGTAAAATTGAATTTATTGCCACCTAAAAGTAATGGCAACCAACCTAAAGCAAAAAGCAAAAGAGCCGCTGTGGCCCACGACCAATAGCCATCAATTAATGTGTATAAATGAGAAACTTTTTTCCAAAAAGGTATTTTTTTATTATTCAAAAAACCAAAAAATACATACGGTATCTCAATACACCCCCATGCCCATCGTTTTTGTTGCTTATATTGATTTATAACTGTTTTTAAAATACTTGGAGCATCAACTGCATCCATAGAAACTAAATAATAAATAGGCACCACTCTATAGTCTCCGTTATAGTAAAGGTATGCCCGCCAAAAAATTCTGCTATCATCACATACAACATTTGAAGGATATCCAACTTCAAAAAATACTTTTGCTGGGATAGCGTGAGAAGAATATGTAGTAAGTTTTTCTGATCTTTCTTGTTGAATCATCTGCCAAAAAGTATTTGAAGTGGAAACAACCCTAGAAAAAAAAGAAGAAGTCCAGATATTATTATTATATACAGGAATAGGTTGATAACTTGCTCTCATTGGATTTTTTTCTGTTAAATAATACCAAGTTAAACAAGCAAAATATTGTGGGTATACCTTTGTATCAATATCAAAAGTGGATACTAAAATATTTTCATGAGGAATACCTAAAACATCAACCACTTTTTCTTTTACTATTCTTCCCGCATAAGCAACATTAGACCCCTTGCCAGCTATTTCACCTTCAATATTATCTGGATGAACAACAGTTAAAAATTTAAAAAATTTACTACTATACTGTTGTTCTATTTTTTTTGCCAATTCCTTAAATTTATCTCCTGCTCTTTCTTCTATAGCTAAAACAATAATTAATTTTTCCTTTGGATAATCTGAATATAAAATAGATTCTAAGCTTTCTTTTATAATATTGTAGCCTTCTTTATAGTGAGGTAAAATTACTAAGTGATAAACTTCTTTCCAATCAAACCTAAAAGAGCTAAAAGATGAAAAGTCTTTTAGTTTTTTTAACTTTTTTAACCAATCTGTTTTCATATGACGCTTAACCTTAAAATATCCTATTATCTGATGTAAAGAAAAGTAAAAAATCCTGAATAAATAGTAAAAACAAAAACAGATTATAAAAATCGCTACCCATGAAGGCAATGCCCATGAAAAAATAAGAACTCCTATAAGAGTCCCAATACTCATAACACCTGGAATCATTTCAAGCAAGCGATATAAAATTCTTTCTTTACTATTTTTAATATCACTAGCTTTTGAAATTTCTAAATAATCCTTTTTTTCCATATTATCTATTAAAATAATTTCAGCTACGTTTAAATTTTTATAAAATAAAAATTTATTACATGGGCGGTCCCACCGGGATTTGAACCCGGGTTACAAGAGTGAAAATCTTGTGTCCTAGACCAGACTAGACGATGGGACCAATAATATTGATATTATGCTTCAAAAATTGAAAAAAATCAAGATTTCTTGTAAGATTACGATATGAAAATACTTGCGATAGAAACATCTTGCGATGATACTGGAATAGCAATAATAGAGATAAGCGATAAGAAACAAGAGACAAATTTTAAGGTTTTATCAAATATTGTTTCATCTCAAACAATCCACCAGCAATATGGTGGAGTTTTTCCCATGATGGCAAAACGTGAGCACCAAGCTAATTTAGTGCCTGTTTTAAAAGAAGCTTTGCAAAAAGCAAAGCTTCTGAAAATACAAAAAGGAACAAGTTCGGCTCCAGCCACAAAAATCAAAAATCAAAATGACAATGCAAAATTAAAAATTTTAGAAAAAATACTTAAAAAAGAAAGTGATCTTTATAAAAATCTAACTAAATTTTTGGAAAAATATAAAAAACCCTTCGACCACGATCAGGGTAAGCCAGTTATTGATGCTATTGCAGTCACTCATGGACCGGGATTAGAACCATGCTTATGGGTGGGAGTAAACTTTGCAAAAGCACTTTCCTATTTTTGGAAAATTCCAGTTATTCCTGTAAATCATATAGAAGCGCATATACTTGTTAATTGGTTAAAACCAATTAACGAAAATTCTAAACCCAAAATCAAAAACCCTAAACAAATCCAAAATCCAAAATCCAAAATCCAAAACTTATTTCCTGCCGTTTCTTTGGTGGTAAGTGGCGGTCACACTCAATTAATTTTGATGAAAAAAATTGGAAAGTATAAAATAATTGGAGAAACAAGAGATGATGCTGCCGGCGAATGTTTTGATAAAGCCGCCAAAATTTTAGGACTTGGTTATCCTGGTGGTCCCATTATTTCTGAAATTGCATTTAAGGCTAATAATCCTCCACAGCCCATAAAATTACCTAGGCCAATGATTAATTCTAAAGATTATGACTTTAGTTTTTCGGGACTAAAAACTGCAATTTTATACGCAGCTAAAGATAATGTATTGACCGAAAAATATATAGAAGAAATGTGCACAGAAATTCAACAAGCTATTTTAGATGTTTTAATTAAAAAAACCATAAAAGCCGCAAAAGATTTTAAAGTAAAAACAATAATCTTGGGAGGTGGAGTTTCTGCGAATCAGGAATTAAGAAAACAGTTCGCTAGTAAATTGCAAATAGTAAATAGCCAAATAAATCTTTTAATTCCGCCAAAAGAGTTATCAACCGATAACGCGCTAATGATAGCAATCGCTGGGTACTTTCATAAAAACAAAAAAGCCTCCTGGAAAAACCTAGAGGCCAACGCGAATTTGAGAGTTGGGAAATAAAGCTGTGCCTCTATAAACACTACAGTACGTATAGAAACACGATTTGTAAATAAGTAATGAAAAAGCCTCGCGATTTCTCCCGAGGCTTAGTTTTGATTTGTTGAAATCAAAACTTTATTTTTTTGCCAAAGAGCGAGGCGTAATAATTTCCAAATTCCTACCTGAATTAGGAAAAGGAATCGAGTTTTTTGATGGCGGTTCAACAGAGGCACTACCTAAACTATTTCTTTCCATAGAAAGTAGAGATTGGTAATGAAGAAACCACCTCTGAAACAAAGCTATTCGCTCATTGTTTCTTTGAGAATAACCAACAGTTCCACTGTTGATACGCCGGTCGTTTTTGTCCTCTCTCACTAAACGAACGGTGATATTAGAGAGCTTCTTGTTAAACTCAACCCGCATCAGTTCAGAGTTCATATGACCCTTCTCCATTGAAGATTCTTCCTTCTTTGGAGTCACTCCTGGGAAACCTTTCTTATCTTTGTCTTTGGAAACCTCCTTTGGAGTCACTCCTGGGAAACCTTTCTTATCTTTGTCTTTGGAAACCTCCTTTTTTTCTTTCATGGTTTTTAGATTTTTTTCAAGCTCCTCAAACTTCTTCTCGAATTCCTTCCGGACTTTTTCCAAAATATTCTTCTCTGCTTTTTCCAAAGCGTCTTTCTGTTGTTTGACGCCTTCTTGCTCTTTTTTAAGGACTTCTTGTTGCTTTTTCAGAGGCTCTTGAGCCTTATCGATGATTTTATCAATCATCTTTTCCAGAGCCTTCTGCTGTTTTTCAGCATCCTCTTGTTGCTTTTTCTTTTCATCCTTAATTTTGTCAAGTATCCTCTGTCCAAACTTCTCCAAATCCTCTTTCTGCTGTTTTGCTGCTTCTTCCTTTTTCTTTTCGACCGCCACCAACGCCTCATCAATCTTCACATCAACGCTCTTTGTGCAACCGGCATTGAAAAAAACCGCGCACACCATGAAAAACACCGTAAACTTGTTCATCAAAAGCTCCTTGTGAGCAAGTATGTTATTTGCTATTTCAGAAAACCTGAAATCAACAAACAACACTTACTTGTAGCCATTAAAATATTTAAATATTTACAATACTCTAATGGCTACAAGTAATAATTTAAAATGTAAAAGAACTAAAAAATTTCACTATGTTTTAATTGTATCATATACAAGAAACCTTGTCAATAGTGACCCTAATTAAGAACTTTGATAAGATTGCTATATGGAAACCTCAAAACCCTACGACCCAAAACAAGTTGAAGATAACATTTACAAGCTATGGGAAAACAGCGGTTTTTTTAATCCCGATAATTTACCTGCCCGCAATGCTTCGCATAGCGATGCAGGCGGGGCCAAAACTCATAAAAAGCCTTTCACAATAATAATGCCTCCCACAAATGCCAATGGAAATTTACATGCCGGACATGCGCTGGTTTTGACCATAGAAGACATTATGACCCGCTACAAAAGAATGCAAGGATTTAAAGCATTGTGGTTACCAGGATTAGACCACGCTGGTTTTGAGACCCAAGTGGTGTATGAAAAAAAGTTGGAAAAAGAAGGTCGGAGCCGTTTTAAAATGGCGCTAGAAGAACTGTATAATGAAATTTTGCAATTTACCTTAGAAAATAAAAAAAATATTGAGGGACAAATAAGAAAAATTGGGGCTTCGTGCGATTGGAGTCGCGAAAAGTTTACTTTAGATAAAAATATTGTAGAAATTGTTTATGGAACTTTTGAAAAGTTATTTAAAGATGGTTTGATTTATAGGGGTAAAAAAATAATTAATTGGTGCGTAAAACATCAAACTTCACTTTCAGATTTAGAAACCGAAAATACTGAAAAAATAGATAAACTTTACTATTTAAAATATGGTCCTTTTATAATAGTGACTGCTAGGCCCGAGACAAAATTTGGTGACAAATATGTTGTGATGCATCCAAAAGACCAAAGGTACACGCAATACAAACAAGGCGATAAATTCACCCTAGAATGGATAAATGGCTCCACAGAGGCAACTATTATCAAAGACGAGGCCATGGATATGGATTTTGGCACCGGAGTTATGACAATAACACCATGGCATGATGCCGTGGACTTTGACATAGCAGAAAAACATCATTTAGACAGGGAACAAATTATTGATTTTCAAGGAAAACTATTGCCAATTGCTGGTGAATTTTATGGAATGAAAATTAGCCAAGCACGGGAAAAAATAATAGAAAAATTACAATCGAAAAACTTAGTGGAAAAAATTGAAGAAAATTATAATCACATAGTAAAAACTTGTTACAAATGTGGCACATTAATTGAACCTCAAATTAAAGACCAGTGGTTTTTAAAAATGGCTCCGTTAGCAAAACCAGTTATAAAAGCTATTACCGCAGGAAAAATTAAATTTATACCAGAATACTACAAAAAAATATCTTTACATTGGTTAAAAAATATTATTGATTGGCCACTAAGTCGACAAATTGTCTGGGGTATTCCTATCCCAGCAAAAAGATGCGAAACCTGTAAAACAGATATTATTGATATCAAAAATATTATAAAAATGTGCGAAAAATGCAAAGGGTTTTTGAGAAAAGAAACTGATACGTTTGACACCTGGTTTTCTTCCGGACAATGGCCATTCGCTTCGCTTAAAGCAAATTCAGATACAGATTTCAAAACATTTTATCCTACTGATGTTATGGAAACCGCCGGTGAAATCATATTCTTTTGGGTAGCTAGAATGATGATGTTAGGTTTATATATGACAAAAAAACTTCCATTTAAAAATGTTTACTTACATGGATTGGTATTAGATGCAAAGGGGCAAAAAATGTCAAAAAGCAAAGGTAATGTAATAAATCCACTAGAATTGATTGATAAATATGGCACTGATGCTCTACGAATTACGCTGATAATAGGAAATACACCCGGAACTTCTTTGTTTTTAGACGAAAATAGAATTAAAGGTTATAAGAATTTTGCTAATAAAATTTGGAATTCCAGTTACTTTGTATTGGCAAATACAAAAGATTATAATCCAAAATCAAAAATAGTGTTAAATATAAAACAAAAAAAGCACCTCAAAGATTTACAAAAACTTGTCAAAGAAACTACAAAATTAATGGATGATTTTAAATTTTACATTGTTGCAGAAAAAATTTACCATTATTTTTGGCATAATTTTTGCGATAAAATTATTGAAGAAAGCAAATCTGCATTATCAGAAGTGACAAGTGACAAGCGACAAGCGACAAGGCGAGCAACTCAATATATGCTCTTGGAAATACTTTCCACATCTTTAAAATTATTACACCCATTTATGCCTTTTATCACCGAAGAAATTTACCAAAAAATGCCCTCTAAAAATAAAAAAGAGTGTTTGATGATTGAAGAGTGGCCCAATTTTAGAAAATAGAATTTTATCGTTCGTATTTTAGATTCTAGATTCTATTTTCTAGATTCTAGATTCTCACTTATGCAATACTACCACATAATTTTATATATAATATTTGGAACATTGCCCAGTTTGATTTTACTTTTTTATTACTTAAAAAAAGATTTGCATCCAGAACCTAAAAAAATGATTTTGAAGGTTTTTTTATATGGAGCTTTGGTTACAATACCTGTATTTATTATTCAAATAAATTTATATGAATTATTAAGGGTTTTACAATCTTTCACTTTTTTCAGTGACTTTCCAATCATAATCAGCATACTAAAATGGTTTGTGGTAATAGCTTTAATTGAAGAAGTACTAAAGTATTTTGTGATAAAATTTGTAGTATTAAAAAATAAAGAGCTAGACGAACCATTAGATATTATGCTTTATATGGTAGTAGCGGCTCTAGGATTTACAGCAGTAGAAAATATTCTCTACTTATTTTCATCCCCATATAACTTTTCACTTGAGACAACCATCACTTCCATATTTTTTATAAGCGCTTTTCGTTCAATAGCAACATTTTTTCATACATTGTGTTCGGCCTTATTGGGATACTTTTTAGCACTATCTATTCTTAAAAGAAAAAGAGGTTTTTTACTAATTGCCATTGGTATATTATTAGCCACCCTATTGCATGGACTCTACGATTTTTCTATAATGGAGTTATACAGTCCTTTAGGTTATATAATTCCTATTATTATAGTTGTGGGATTATCTATATTTATGATATACGACTTTAATGAAATTAAAAAAATAAAAAGCATCTGCAAATTATAAAAACGAGAAAGTAGAAAATAGAATGTAATCTTTTCGTATTCTAGATTCTACTTTCTATTTTCTAGATTCTAGAATTATGGTAAGAAAAACAAAATTAAAAACAGAGGCAAATGCCGAAGAAAAAACTGAAGTAAAAGAAAATATTACAGTTGAAAAAAATATAGAAAATATATTTGATTCTCCTGGCGAACTTGTTGTTGATGTATTTGAAACAAACTCGGACTTTGTGGTGTTAACAGCTATAGCTGGGGTACAAATAAAAGATATAGATATATCTGTAGAAAAAGATATGATGGTTATAAAAGGGCACAGGCCAGATCCGCACAATGACCCCGAAAAAAAGTATTTTTACCAAGAATGTTACTGGGGGCCTTTTTCAAGAAAAATTGTTTTGCCAGAAAATATAAATACAGAAGCCGCTTCAGCTCAAATGGATAAAGGCATGCTTGTAATAAAAATACCGAAGGTTATTGAAAAAAAGGGGAAAAAGCCTGAAGTAACAAGCTCTTAATTAATTCAGATAAATAGAAGTACCCCTGCGGTAAAGCCGCGGGGTTTTTGTAACAGTAAAATACCGCATCACGATTGCGAACGTTACAGTAGGTTCGCAACCGTGATGGACTTATGTTTTCTCCTCGTGACAGAGCCGTGGGGTATTCTGCCGAGAAAATAAATTTGGGCTTGAGTCTTCGCCCAAATTTTGGGTGAAGACTTGACAGTATATTTAAAAAGATATAGTGTTAGTTGTAGTACTTTGATTATGATATAGTTTTATTTTATCTCTGCCTTGGGGGTGGAGTTAAAGTAAAACACGAAGGGAGGGCGCGATGGTACGATTCCTTTTGGTGTGCACATTTTTCTGTGCTCTTGGGGTGCTAGTTTTAAATCAGTCCAAAGCACAAGAAAAGAAAACGACACCCAAAGATGAACTGGAAAGTTTTCTCAAAGAAACGGTGCTTAATTCTCTTAAGCTAAAGATTGAGTTGTTGAGCCTTAAAAAAACCGACCTTGATCTTGATATCAGCCTTTTGGAGCCCGCCAAGATTTTTCTGGATCTTCTTGGCAAACAGTCGATTAAAGGTGGTCAAAAAAGCAGAGATGATTTTTATAAAGTATCCCAAAGGATACATGCCTTTTCAAGGTTGGTCAGCAAGCCTGAATATAGCAAAGAAATAGTGCCTTTGATACTATCTCGCATTAATGGCTACCCATTACCAACGGGAGCTAATAAGGTCCCACAAAGAATCATTGAAGCAAGCAATAATGGCAAAATTGGCCTCATGGTTAAGGAAGCCAAGAAGATTTTAGATGAAGAAAAGGTTTTGTTGGAAAAAAAGGGTGTCGCACTCGTGGCACAAATTGAATTCCTTCAAAAGGAAGTTGAAAAAATTATGGCACCTAAAAAAGCGCCTCCTAAAAAGTAAGAGAGCCCATTCATTCATATGGCCCAGCAACACTTCAAGTTGCCGGGCTTTTTATTTATAGCTTAGCTGAACTAAAGAGAAGAATACAGGTAGAGGGGTACCCCCTAGAATTTATTCCAACAGCTCCCTTGCCCCATCACCAATTTGTCACAGACTTACTTGCGCAGTGCGTACACTAAATAGGTGTATCCTTTATTACTTTGAATTACGAAATGCGCCAGGAAAGGCTGATTTCAGGTCTTTTACCTAAATTTCAACGAAAATGCGCAATAATTTCACAATGTAGCAAGCTACATTTTGAAATTCTATCACATTTTCGTTTGGGGAAATTTAGGCAAAATACTCTGAAAGCATTTCGTAATTCAAAGTTATTAGGTCTGGACGCGAAAGCAATAAGGGGAATTAGAGGTTCTCGATCTCTTCGAGAATCAATAGTAAAAGCAACGCCACACTTTTTGTGTGGCGTTGCTTTTCTAGTGCTCCCGAGAGGACTCGAACCTCTACCTCTTGCGAGACATGTTCCTAAGACATGCGCGTATACCAATTCCGCCACGGGAGCATAATAACTTAATATATTTTAAAACCTAGTATTACCAACAATCCGCATTCCTTATACAAGAAAATGCGGTATATTTAATTAAAAATGTTTTTTAATTTCTTAAACTCCAAGAATATTTCTTATAATTCCTTCTGCAGAAAAACCAACAATCGCAACAATTATGCCAATTACGGCCCATAAAACAGCTCCCCGTGCCAGTATAATTTTTGAGGGATCTCCACGGGCGGTTAAAAACAGAACGCCCGCCCAAATAAACATTATAACCGAAAGGGCAAAAAACAAAGGCCAAACTATCATATTTAACACATTATTTATAATTGTAGGTATAGAATTCATAATAATTACCTTGAATTACGAAATGCCCAATGAAAAGACAAGTTTCAGGTCTTTTTTCCAAATGTGGACTACAAATTCGCAATAATTATTTTATGTAGCTTTGCTACACAAAATAATTCTATCAAATTTTCGTTTCCACATTTGGAAAAAATACCAAGAAAGCATTTCATAATTCAAGGTTAAACACCGAGCGCTGTCTTAATTATAAATGGAATTGAGACTGATATTAGGGCCACAATTACCCCAATTGCTCCCCATGTGACCGAATCTCTAGCTAATGTTATTTTTGCGGGGTCTCCTTTAGACGATAAAAATAAAAAACCAGCAAAGATAAACATTATAACAGCAAATCCGGCAAACAATGGCCATAAAAGCTTACTAAATGCTCTATCAATAATATTTACAATACTAAGACCCCCTCCCGGAGTACCAGAAATATTTATAGCAAAAACAACAAAAGGCAGTGCCAATAAAATGACAAAAACAGATGATGTAACTAATTTTTTATGCATTAACTTCGTTAATTAAAAACTCTACTAAATAACTGCTTACCAATACATCTTACTATAAGCCAAGAGCAACCTTGATAATGAATGGAATTGAGAATGATATTAAGGCCACGACAACTCCAACTGATCCGTAGATGACAGCATCTTTTGCTTTAGATACTTTACCTGGCTCTCCTTGGGCTGTTATAAATAGGAAAGCGGCAACAATAAACATAATAACAGAAAATCCGGCAAACACAGGCCATATAAGACTAATTATATTTGATATAACTACTGGAAGATCACCGGAGTATGTAGTTGGTTCAGGTACCAAAGTAGCAGCTAGAATAAGAGCAGGAAGAGCTAATAGTAAAGATGCCGTAACTGATGTGATTAATTTTTTGTTCATTTTTTATATTTTAAAATTACTTTTTATTAAACTACCTGCTCCGTTAAAAGCCTTATTAATAAAACTTATAGACCTACTGATTAAAAATTTTCCTATTACAATCGCAAAATTTCATCACGGAAACCTTTAATCAATAGGTCTAATGGACTTTTAACGGAGAGGCTGTTTTAAAAATTAAATACTTACTATAAACCAGACAGAACCCTGATAATATTTGGCATGGAAAATGATATTATAGCTGCGATAAGTCCTACTACTCCCCATATTACTGCTTGTCTTGCTGCTGCTACTTTAGTTGGATCTCCCTGAGAAGTTACAAACATAAATGCGGCAATAAGAAATATTACTGCTGTAGCTGCTGCAAGAATAGGCCATATAATATTAAACGCTCCTTGCACAACTTGCTCAAAGGTGTATCCGCTACCAGGTGGTGGTGGAGTAACATATGCCAAAGTAAGAATAGGTAATACTAATAAAATAGATATAGATGAAACAATTAATTTTTTATTCATTTTATTTGGGTGTTGGGTTTTAAGTTTTGGGTGTTGGTTCGCCGTTTTACGACTACCTAACACCTAATATCTAACACCTAACACCTATCATTAAATCGACCTTTTAGTTATTAGACCTACTGATTAAATGTTTCCATGATGAAATTTTCAGATTTTAGGGCGGGGGTTTGGAAAAACTTTGAGACATATCCTATGAATACGTTGAGAAGTTTTTACAAAACCCTGACCAAAATGTGGAAATTGCAATAGGAAGACCTTTAATCAGTAGGTCTATCAATCTTCTTTAAAATTTATTAGGGAATATTTAGAAGACCTCTAGGAAACTCCTATAATTGTTTTTATTACTGTAATTAACCCTCCTCCTGCCAAGGCAATAGCTGACCCAATTACGGCATATATTGCGATTTTTTTGGCTCGTCCAATTTTCTCGGGATTACCAGCAGAAGTTACAAAAAATATTCCAGCTATTACAAACATCAAAACCGCTAACGATGCAATTATTCCATTTATAAATGTAGTAATTATTACTATAAGAGCTGTAAAACTATTAACACTACCTAGTGGGTTTATTAAACTGATTGTACCAGCTAAAGCAAAACTTGTCAATCCCAATAAGCTGCCCGATGCAATTAATGCAACTAAAAGGATAAATTTCTTTTTCATATTTAAAAATTCAAAGCGCAAAGTGAAAAACTCAAAGCCACAACTTAAAACTTAAAATACTTTAAACTTTGCGCTGTGGTTTTTAACTTTTCGCAGAATGACTCTATAAATTATCTTTTAGGTAAATTAAGTACGTTTTCAATATATTCAACACGCATCGGTAATTTCTCTGAATTATAATCCCCGATAAAATCATCCAGCTTCTTTCCAACTCCTTTAATTTCTTCTTTCAAGACCTTTTCAGCTTTACCTAACTTGCCCCCGAATTCATCTAACTTGCCCCCGAATTCATAAAATCTCTTATCCATATATTCTTGATTACTCTGGAAACTACGGTTTATCATTTTTGCTAATTCAGGAATAGTAGTTATTTTTTTATTTTCTTTTTGCTTATCCATATTTTTTTCTTTTAAGATTGCTTTATAAAAAGTAGCGCGTAGTGATAATCTCCCACAGCAAACTCTTTTTTCAATATAAAATCAAGTGTATTTGCTATTTTTTTTACTTCGTCCGGGCTTACTAAATCTTCTCTTGGACTAAATGGACTTTCTTTTAACCAGTCAATTATTAAAAGCTGACCGCCAACTTTTAAAATCCTTTTAGCTTCCTCAATTATAGCATGTTTATTTTCTGATTGGAACAATACGTTGGGGATTAAAATTATATCTAAAGACTTTTCTTGTAAAGTAGATCCTTTAAGCGCTTCTAAATCACAAAGAATTGTAAAAATATTATTAAGCTTTGCGTGCGCTGCTTTGCCCTTTAAAGCAGATAATTTTTCTTCTTGAATATCTAGCGCATAGACCCTTCCTTTGGGCAATTTCTTTGCAAGTGAAATAGCAAAAACCGCAGAACCGCAACCAAATTCACCGGCTGCCATTTCTTCTTTTATGTCAAGGCTATTTAAAACTTCATTTACATTTAAAAAATCAGGCATAATATTTTATTATATAATTTAAAATGCAAATATGAAACAAGTTCGTCTTGCGACACAAAGCGCAAAATGACAATGTAAAGTTTAAAATTCATCAAAAACTTTTTCTGACAAGTTTTTGATACCTAAATTTTGATTTTTGATATTTGATTTTTGATTTATTCCTTTAAACAAGCTCCCGAGGCCACTTTATCTCCTTCTTCAAGCCTCATTATCCTTACTCCTTGAGTTGCCCTGCCAAGCAAAGATATAGACTTTGTAGCCGTTCTAATAACTTGTCCCTTTTGCGATATGACAATTAAATCTTCGTCATCTGCCAAATCATCTAAAATATAAGAAATAATTATATTCCCTGTTTTACTTGTAATTTTTGCCGCTTTCATTCCACTGCCTCCCCTGCCTTGAATTTTATATTGTAAAATATCTGTTCTTTTCCCATAACCATTTTCCATAACCACTAATAAATATTGCTTCGTTTTTTCGTTTTTTTCATTTTGCATTTTGATATTTACATTTTGATTTTGTATAACGTCCATTCCAATAATCTCATCCCCCTTTTTTAATTTAATTCCCTTAACTCCAGCCGCAGACCTGCCCATGGGTCTAGCCTCTTTTTCTTTAAACCTGATAGCATTTCCATTTTTTGTTGTTAAAATAATATCATCTTCACCGGTTGTTTTAACCACTTTTTTTACTAAGTCTCCCTTTTCTAATTTTATAGCTATAATCCCGCTTTTTCTTACATTTTCAAATTCGTCTAAGGATGTTTTCTTTATTCTGCCATTTTTTGTAACCATCACTAAATATTTTTCTGCTCTAACTAAAGATGGTTGAGCTTTAGCCATAGGCACCAAAGATAAAACTTTTTCTTCTGGTAAAATATTTAAAAAATTGGTTAAGCCTCTGCCCCTAGCCACTCTAGTACCCTCGGGGATTTCATATACTTGAGTTTGAAAAACCTTTCCTGAATCAGTGAAAAATAATAAATTATCATGAGTTGAAGCAAACAAGAAGTGCTCTACAATATCGTCCTGCATGGTCTTCATCCCCATAATACCTTTGCCTCCCCTTTTTTGGATTTTGTAAGTAGCTGGATTAATTCTCTTTATATACCCGCCAGTAGTTAAAGTAACCATAGTGTCTTCTAGTGGCACCAAATCAACTTCAGTTATTTCCCCTAATTTTTGCTTAACAACCTTAGTTCTTCTTTTATCTCCAAATTTTTCTTTTAATTCTTGTAATTCTTTTTTAATAATACCCTTCAGTTTTTCTGGGCTTTTTAAAATTGCGGTAAGCTCTTTAATTCTTTCTAAAATTTCTTTTAATTCATTTTCTATTTTCTTGCGTTCAAGGCCAGCCAATGTCTGAAGCTTCATTTCCAAAATAGCAACGGCTTGGCGTTCAGTAAGTTTAAACTTTTTAATTAAATTATTTTTTGCGTCTTCACGATCTTCTGATTTTTTTATTACTGCGATTACTGCATCAATATTCTTAAGTGCTATCATTAACCCCTCTAATATATGAGCTCTTTCTTTGGCTTTTTCTAATTCAAACTTGGTCCTCCGAGTTATAACTTCTGTCCTATGGACAATGAAATATTTTAAAACATCTGCGATTGAAAGAATTTCAGGCTGAATTCCGTCTACCAGTGCCAATAAGTTTAAGTGAAAAGTTTTTTGTAAATTGGTGAACTTATATAATCTGTTTAAAACTCTATTTGGCTCATAACCCTTTTTAATATCAATAACAATACTCATCCCTTCCCTATCAGATAAATCTTTAATATCTCGTATTCCTTCAACTTTCTTCTCTGAAACTAAATTAGCCATTTCTTCAACTAATCCTGACTTTAAAACCTGATAGGGTATTTCTGTAATTAAAATTTGCTCTGACCCATCTTTTTTTTCTATAATTTCAGCCTTGCCCCTCATAATAATAGATCCCTTGCCTTGGGAATAGGCTGAAATAATTTCCTTTTGATCGTAAATAATACCGCCAGTTGGAAAGTCCGGCCCTTGTATAAAAGCAAATAAATCCGGTGTTTCAGCTTTTGGATTATCCAGTAAATGAAAAATCACATCTATTAGTTCAGTTAAATTATGAGGTGGTATATTAGTTGCCATTCCGACTGCAATGCCTAGCGATCCATTTAAAAGTAATTGAGGCAAGGGGGAGGGTAGGACAGTGGGCTCTTGGCGTGTCCCATCATAATTATCCATAAAGTTAACCGTGTCCTTATCAATGTCCGCCAACATTACCTCTCCTATTTTTGATAATTTGGCTTCGGTATACCTCATACTGGCAGCCGAATCGCCATCAATCGAGTTGTGGACAAAAATACCACAGGCAAGCGCAAAATTGTGAGTTTCATCTATTGTTAAATCATATACATCTTCGTGTTCATTTAAAAATTCTTTTTTAACCACTTTATGGTTTTGATTTAATTCAAATAATAAAGAATTTTTATTATTTTCAAAATATTTTGCAAAACCAGTCATCCACATGGTGAAATTTTTGCCTCCGAATACCTCTATTCTTGCCTTTTCGTAATTTATTTCATTTAATGCTATATTATTATCTGAAAGATATTTGCAAATCCTTAAAAACTTAACTTTTCCTGTCAAATTAGTTTCCCTTCTTTTATTAGAAGCAATAATTTTTTCGTGAAATAATTGCTTGTACTCTGGTATTTGCCATAATCTTTTCATGGTTACCGAAGCAATTTTACTCATTGCTTTAACTCTTTCTGGGTGATTTGCTAAAAACTCTTTGTTCATTTTACTCAAAAATACTTTCATTTTTTCCCTATATCCAGTTTTTTTCCAATTTTTGATATTTTTTAGGGACATCCTTTGGAAATATTTTTCCCTATTTTCCGATTTTGCCCAAAAATTCTTTCTCCCATTTGCTATTTTTTCTCTATATACTGTGTCTTCTTTGCGCCTCTTTGAAGCAAGTGTATAGTGTAGTTGCCAATGTTCTTTCCAGCCAAGGCGAACAATATTTTCAGGGCTATTATTTAGTTTATTAAAATCAATGTGGTGTCTGATTCTGCCTTTTGATTTTTGATATATATTATTTTCTAAATTAAACTCATCGGCAAGAATATGGGAAAAGTTCCATATGTTTAATTTAGGCTGGAAAACCATATTATAGCCACCTAAATTAATATTACTTTCTCTTTTTGATATTTTAGAATATAAAGGCATTAAAGAATCTCCTGACTCTAAATTTTGAGCTTCTTTATAGCTGCCATCTTTTAACATAAACTTGTGATTCAAAGTACATTTTATTTCTTCTCCATTATCCAAAACCACTTTCATTATTTTGGCATTTTCTATTGTTTTTCTCAGATTTTTTATTTTTACAATTTTTATTTCACCATTCTTATCAACGGTATAGGTAAAATTATTTTTACCTTGCTTTTGCTCTTCTATCAATTCTTCAAATGATAAACTTCTATTATCAGTTAATTTCACTTTTGTGTCTTTGGTAAAACAACCAAAATTTCCTTGCCCATGTACTAGTGGATACCTTAAGTTAAAGTCTTGCGCCATTCGGACCAGCGAATCGTAAATAGCCGTATCTCCATGCGGGTGGAATTTGGCCATCACATCCCCCGTAACCGCCGCGCATTTTCTAAATTTTGCGGATGCCCCAAGTCCTAGCTCATTCATAGCATATAAAATTTTCCTATGGACAGGCTTTAATCCGTCCCTTACATCAGGCAAAGCGCGAGAAACAATAACCGACATTGCATAATCAATGTATGATTCTTTTAATTCATCAACAATTTCTCGCTTGTTTACCTTCCCTATTGCGTTTAATTTTTCTTGTTCTTTTTCTTTAGCCATACATTATCGCGGAATCACGCGGAAATTAACGCGGAAACACGCAGAAGCTATTTTTTAATTTGTTCACCCTGTTAAATAAAATCCAAAGATTTTAACTTTGCTTTTGGCAAAATTATTTAATAGAGGTAAATTTGAAAGTAGTAATCATATGATTAATTGCGTCTTGTCTTAATAAATCAACGTCTCTACCTGGAATATTATTACTATAATCAGTATAAACTAACTCGTATAAATAATTATTCTTATTGTCAACCCATATACCAGGCACATTTCCTATGCCATATTTTGCTTGTACTTTGTTGGCATTTAAAATGTATAGACTTATGCCTCTATTTTTTTCCGGTACAATAATTGAAAATACTGGCAAACAATCACTGTTTGGATAATTTATTCCACAAAAAGCGAATTCTCCATCCGTTCTGTTTTCACCAGAAACAATCCCCCAATTAGCTGGATACTCCAATTGAAAACCATATTCTGCATTTGTATACGTCTTCCAATCAGCAGTTTGTAAATTTTCATCTAAGGCCGCTTGATTTAAACTATTTTCTATATCACTAATACTGGGCAACCCCTTCATCGCATCTTGAGGTGTTTTTATATCACTTGTCAAATCTGGCAAATTTATATTTTTTAAAGAGTCCCCAATTCTTGCAATATTATTTTTTGTTAATATTACTCCCAAAAAAATAGCTATTAAAACCGGCGCCACCATAAATGAAATAAAAGCAATTTTCTTTTTATCATCAGGTAAATTTCGTAATTTTATTATAAAATTCCTTATTTTTAACATTGTAAAGCGAAAAGTGCAAAGCGAAAAATTCAAAACTATAACTTAAAACTTAAAATATTTTGAACTTTAAGCTATGGTTTTTAGCTTTTCGTTTTTATTTTTTAGCTATGCTTGTAAAACTATTATTTCCATCTCTCCTTCTTTTGGCAAAGTTGAAGCTTTTAACACTAATTTATCCTGCGGCGTAACAGAATTTTTTCCCATTGCTTTTAAAAACTTATCCACACTATCTAACTTAAACTTTAATTTAGGCAACTCGTAATGCATAGGAATTACCATTTTTGGCTCTATTTGGCCTACTATTTTTGTAGCCTCAGCAGAAGAAATAGTAAAAACGCCTCCAACAGGAATCATTAAAACATCAATAGTCCCTATTTTTTCTAGTTGCTCATCAGTCAGTTGCTTTTGTCCAAAATCCCCTAAGTGGCAAAACCTTAAGCCTTCTGCCTCAATGGTATACATTGTATTTGTGCCCCTTTCCTTCCCTTCTTTGTCATCATGAAAAGAAGGAATGCCTTGTATAAAAACTCCTTTTACTTCATATTCGCCAGGTCCTTGTATTAAAAAAGGACTGCCCCCGCCTACAACGCCTGTAGCACTGCGGGTAGGCTTTACGGCTTTTATATTATTATGATCTTCGTGATCGTGGCTCACTAGTAAAATATCAGCTTCAAAATTAGGCATTTTTAAGCCTATATCACCAAAAGGATCTATTACAATATTTGCTGAATTATCTTTCCCGTTAGAAACTGAAATTTGAAAACATGATTGCCCCGCCCAAGTTACTTTGGCCATTTTTAGCTTTTAGCGTATAGCTTTTAGCTTATAGTATTTTATTTCTAAAACCTAAAAGCTAGCACCTATAAGCTCATTTTATTTATTTTATCATAAACATTTTTCAACTTCAACTACATTTTGAATAATAAAAAAAGTGAATTTCTAAGATTCACTTTAAATTTAAAAAGCTACGAGTATCTGAATATGTCTTGTTTTACGATCCAAATTTCCTCTTGTGGTCTTCCATATTCTGCGTAAATAGAGAAAATTTCTTCTTTGAGATTCTGAAGTACTTCATCAATCTCCCATTCCTGGGAAAATACAGGATAATCTATTAAAAAGAATACTATGCTTTCTATAACCAATTTTTTCAAAACTCCCTTAACGCCTTCAGTTTCAGCGCTAGACCACCAGTGACCCCAAAATATTTCTTCTTGAAGACGCTTTGCGTGATCTAGTGTCTCTTCAGTGGATGTTTCTAAGGGAACACTACTGTGAATAAAACCAGTTACGGTAAACTTTGTAATAGTATCAGAAATATATTGGTTATCAAGAGAGTCTATAACTTCTCTCACTGCGCTTATATCTCCAATAGTCCCTGCGGGAAGAAAAAATGTTACCCGCACACGTCTTTCAAGGCGTGCAGGTTTTTCTTTTTTCTTAATTTGGGACTTTTTTGACTTTCCCATGATAGCCTCCCTATTCACTAAAGAGATGAGCTGGCGGAGGACGTCTTATTAAAAAAATACCTAGTGACCCTCTTTCAACAAAAAATGCTTTCCTCTCCCCAAGAAGCTTGCGCTGTTTCAGGGTAAGACCAAGATAAGTTATAGGCTTTGATACTTTAAATTTCAATCCCTTTTTTCTTAGCATTGGAATTTCTTTGGCATGGACAATGGGAAAACCTGAATAAGCTATGTGAGCAAAATCTTTCAGTTCTTCGTCTTCCCGAAGAATTAGTTTATTCTCTATGCGTTCTTCATGTGAAGAAAAAAATAGCATTCGTAAATCTTTAATTTGTAATCTTTTTGAATCCATCGTTTTTCTCCCTTTCCATAAACTGAGTTGTGAATGTACTTCCTGTTCCTAATAAAAGGCGTTACGAACCTCTTATGGAACAAATTGACTATATAAAAAGAAATACTAAATGTCAAACTCTTTTAACTTTTAAAATAAAAAATTTGCAAAAAGTGAATAATAATGTATTATTAGACCTATTAATCTTAATACTGCTGGGTTGGCAGCAGGATAAACAAAAACCAAAAAATAATCATGATTAAAGAAGGTATTATTAAAAAAGCTCCTAAAGAGGTCATCACTCCATCACCTTCAGTAGGTTCAATTGTTGAAGGAAAAATAGTGGCGCGCGACCGATCATCTCTTTTTATTGACTTAGGCCCACAGGGAACTGGCATTATTTATGGCAGAGAATTCTATGAAGTAAAAGATGCCATTAAGAACTTAAACATTGGAGACACGGTGTTTGCAAAGGTAGTTGAATTGGAAAATGAAGATGGTTACCGCGAACTTTCCTTGCAAGACGCCACCAAAGACATCAACTGGCAAAAACTCCGCGAGATGAAAGATAAAGAAGAAATTATAAAAGTGAAAATAACCGGAGTTAATAAAGGCGGACTTTTGACCAACATTAATAACATTCCTGCTTTTTTGCCCGTTTCGCAGTTATCTCCGGAAAACTATCCAAGGGTTGTTGACGCGGATAAAGCTAAAATACTAAAAGAACTGCAAAAATTTATCGGTAAAACTTTAGAAGTAAAAGTATTGGATTTGCTGGCTGAAGAAAATAAACTCATTTTGTCTGAAAAAGCAAAAAAAGAGCAACTACTTAAAGAGATTCTTAAAGACTATAAAAAAGGTGACATTATTGAAGGAAAAATTACTGGTATTGCCGACTTTGGAGTGTTTATAAAATTTCCCTTAGAAGGCGCGTCAACTGAAACAGAAGGCCAACCAGCAGAAAGCATAAATTCAAGCATAGAAGGATTAATCCATATTTCAGAATTAGATTGGCAGCTTGTCCAAAATCCTGCCGAAGTGGTAAAAGTAGGAGAAGTAGTAAAAGCAAAAATTATAGACATTAACAATAATCAGGTATTCCTTTCTTTAAAAAGCTTAAAAGAAAATCCTTGGGAGAAAATTGAAAAAGAGTACAAAAAAGGAGATATTATAAAAGGCAAAGTTATTTCGTTTTCCCCATTTGGAGCATTTGTGGAAGTATTGCCAAAAATAAGAGGATTGTGCCATATTTCAGAATTTGCCACAGACGAGGCTAATTTGCCAGGGCAAATTGCGCCTCGCGTTTCGCCCCAAAAAGAAATGGAAGAATCTTTAAAAGTTGGTGAAACTTACAACTTTGAAATTTTACTCATAGAACCTAAGGAACATAGAATGAGTTTGAAGCTTGTAGCAGATAAAAAGTAAACTTCATCAAAAACCCGCATTATGCGGGGTTTTTGATTTTGACAAAAGATCAATAATAATATAAAAATAAATAAACTAGCTCATTAATAAAACACACCAAAAAGGGGAGACGACTATGCCGAATGAAAATCAAATTGCTGTTTTCCTAGATAGTGACAACATTGAAATAAATATGAGAGGCGGACCATTAGAAAGGCTATCTATCGATGTGGGATGGGAGCGGTTTAAAGATTGGCTTTTTTCCTATGGAAATATTGCTTTTGTGTTCGCATTTGCACCAGAAGATAAAATCAGAATTGATGGAAAATCTTTTTACAGACATGGTTTTATTCCTGTTTCGTGTCCTATCCTTATAGATGAGAAAGAAAGCAAGAAAAGAGATTTGGAAGATATTGAGCTACTCCTAAACGAGGGGAAAAATAGGGAATTTGATCCTGTAAAACCAGTGCCCGTTATTAATACAACCGACGAGTTAATGATTCGTACAGCAAAGGAGTTAATTCCTAAAATGCCATGCTTAACTCACATCTGTATCGCATCAGGAGATGGAGATTTTATGCCTATCGTTGAAATAGCTAGGCAATACGGAAAGAAAATAATGATTATGATAGGTGATTACAAGTCCCCTTCCAAAGAGCTACTTAGGCAAGCAAATAAAGGACCGAACGGAAAAAAAATGATATATCTTTTTAATCCAATTAAAGATCATTAGGCAACCCGCTAAGGTGTTGCTTTTTGTTTTAAAAACGATAAAGGGCTTGACAAAAGTATTTTGATATAATATACTTAAACCGGTTCTTTAAATCGCTTTTGCTTCACGCAAGAGACTTCACACAAGAAAGGAAAAAAATGGAAAAGACCGTGGCTTCGTCAACCGGTCTGGACCCTGCGGATTTCCCTGATGGAAATTCGCAAACCGCCAGCTTGGACGTAGACCTTGGAGTTGACATTGAGCTTCCCAAAATCGCAACCAGGGAAGAATATGAAAAACTTCAGGCCAACGCCAAGGCAATCCGCGAGGGCATTACAAAGCACTTGCGGAAGATTGATGAGTATCGCAAAGCCCCCAAAGAGGCTCTTGCAGATCCCGCAGTCAAGCAAAAAGTCTATGAGGCGGTTCAGAAAATCTGGACCAAAATCAACGACATTTTGCACCGACACCCCCAGCCTGCCTACCGACAAGCTGGGTTCGTGAGCCTGTTGATACACATGTTCAGTTCGGCCAAGCCGAAAGATGCACTAGATGCTCACAGGCATCTTGACTACCTGGTCAAGAACCACTACATGGAAGAGGTGGATTCCAAGAATCCTAAGGCTAGGTCTGCTTCATTTTTCGCTTGGACCCGAGGGTTCCGAGTGCCAGAACATGCTTGTTTTGGTAGGTCGGAATTTGAAGAGGTCAAGCGGGAAATGGCATCGTTCGTAACCCGAACGATGGGGCAGGTCATCAGCCGAAGGAACGAACGAGCCAAGAAGCTTCAGGAAGAAGCCGACATGGATGCCCCTGAGACGTTCAAGGAAGGAGCGAAGGGAACTGCATTCCTCTACGTCCCCCCCCAAATTTCCATCAAGGAGGGGAAAACCAAGACGTACGGAGGAGGGTTCCTTCTGGCGAGCATCGAGGAAAAGCGAATCTACCCTATGGAAGGAGTGGGTTCGTTCGAGGAGCAGCTTCAGGGAGTCTATGCTGACAACACCTTTGTCGAGAGATTCACTCTCGACTGGGATTTTCCTTTCAGCAGGAAACGCCTTGAAGAGAACTTTGGCTGGAGGAAAGAACAGATCGACGGATACTATCTGTTCTGGAATCTCCTCAAGAGGGCAAAAGACCGCTTGGAAGCAAGTGGTCAGCACAACGAAGAGAAGCTCCTCATGTCTAAGGAGGTTACCCTCGCAGAAGAGGTATTCTTCCTTGAACGCAAGGATGGTGTGACATTCGTCGACTTTGAAGGGGTCTGGGAAAACTGGATTCTTTCAGATGGCAAGAAGACGAAGGAGACTGTGAGAGATCTGTTTGCCCTTGTCCAACGACGGGACAACAAGATCAAAATCGTATCTTGTCCGGAACACCTTAGGGAGTTCTTCGCCGGATGCATGGGCAACTATGCGGAAGGCGAGAAATTCTTGGGAGTTCCCCAACCACTCCAGTCAGTACTACAGGCCCAGTATGGCGCCTGCCAGACAAAAAGCTTGGTCACCACCTGACCTTTCGCGAAAGAGCAAAAGCGATAAGGGCGTTATATGTGCACTCGGTGTGCACAACATAACGCCCTCTTTTTTTACACTTTTGCACGGCTCAGTGCAAGCAAAAAATTGAAAAATATTTTAAATAATGCTAACATTACGCTATAAAAAATTCGAATTCTGAATTTCGAATTTCGATTAAAATTAGAATTTCTAATTTAAGAAACATGTTTTCTGTTTCAAAATTAAATCATTCAAAAGTTTATTCAAAATTCAAAATTAGAAATTAAAAATTCATGAAGCTGAATCCTTTAGTCAAAAACTTTATTTTTGTCATATTAATCCTTCTCATTGTTGGCGGACTTTTTAGTCTGTTTTACATGCCCACGGAAAAAACAAACCAAGTCTCGCTTTCTCAATTAGCTAACGATATAAACCAAGATAAAGTTAAAAAAATTGCCGTTTCTGGAGATAGTGTTGCCATTACCTATACTGATGACAAAACGGCTAATTCTATGAAAGAAACTAACTCTATTTTACCTGATGTATTGGTAAATTTAGGAGCCGACAAAACCAAACTGCAAAAAATTGATATTAGCGCTACAGTTGAACAGCAAAGTGTTTGGTCGTGGCTTTTGCCCGCATTACTATACGGAATTTTGCCACTTTTACTAATTGGGTTTTTTCTTTGGACAATGTTAAAGCGAACTAATGTTGGCGCCGGCCAAGTGTTTGACTTTACAAGATCACGAGCCAAAATTTTTGGCGCTGACCCAAACAGCAAAGAAAAAATTACTTTTAAAGATGCTGCCGGATTAAAAGAAGCTAAAGAAGAATTAACCGAAATTGTGGACTTTTTGAAATTCCCTAAAAAATATTTGGCAATGGGAGCTAAGATTCCAAGAGGCGTACTTTTGCTGGGGGCTGCTGGCGTGGGGAAAACGCTTTTAGCGCGCGCTGTAGCCGGAGAAGCTAATGTTCCATTTTTTTCAATTTCAGGTTCTGAATTCGTTGAAATGTTTGTGGGAGTTGGTTCAGCCCGCGTACGTGATTTATTTGCCACGGCAAAAAAAGCAGCTCCTTCAATTATTTTTATAGATGAATTAGATGCCATTGGAAGACATCGTGGCGCAGGAATTGGCGGTGGGCATGATGAAAGAGAACAAACCCTAAATATGATTTTAGTGGAAATGGACGGATTTGAAAAAGAAACGGGGGTCATAGTTTTTGCCGCAACTAATCGCGGAGATATATTAGACCCAGCTCTTTTAAGGCCAGGCAGATTTGACCGAAAAATTATTTTGGACCCGCCGGATGTCCATGACAGAGAAGAAATTTTAAAAATACATTCTAAAAGCAAACCATTAGCCTCAAATTTAAATTTTAAAGAAATCGCAGAAAGAACTCCCGGATTTTCCGGAGCTGATTTAGCCAACGTTGCCAACGAAGCCGCTCTGCACGCCGCAAGAAAAAATAAATCGCAAGTTTTTCAAGAAGAATTTTTAGAAGCCATTGAAAAAGTATTGCTGGGACCCGAAAGAAAAAGCCATTTATTATCTAAAAAAGAAAAAGAAATTGCGGCGTATCACGAAGCTGGACACGCATTAGTTTCAAGTTCAATTCCAGGAACTGACCCTGTAAGGAAAATTTCTATTATTTCACGCGGAATGGCTGGCGGATATACATTGCAAGTGCAATCGGAAGAAAATAAAATGAGGACCAAAACCCAATTCATGGCGGAAATTGCCACACTATTTGGCGGTTTTGCCGCAGAAAGATTAAAGTTTGGGGAAATGACAACTGGCGCTTCAAATGATTTGGTAAAAGCTTCTGAATTAGCGCGCCGTATTGTTAAAGAATACGGAATGTCCTCTTTGGGACCTATAGCGTTTGGTGACACAAATGACCTAGTTTTTTTGGGAAGGGAAATTTCAGAGCAAAGAAATTATTCTGAATCAGTGGCAGAAAAAATTGATAAAGAAATTGAAGCTATTATAAAATCTGCGGAAAAAAAGGCGACTGAAATTATTAAAAAAAGAAAAGACTTATTAGAAAAAATTGCCAAAACCCTTATTGAAAAAGAGATAATTGAACGTGAAGAATTTGAAAAAATTATAGGAATAAAACAACCTAATAGTAGGGCAAGTCTAACTAAGGGGCAAGGCAAAAACAATAAAAAACAATAAATTTAAAAAATACATTCCTTGTGATTTTAACGATCGTTAAAATCACAAGGAAAAATGGGCCCATAGCTCAGCGGCAGAGCATTCCGCTTATATCGGACAGGTCCCAGGTTCGAATCCTGGTGGGCCCACAAAACTATGCATGGTTAGCTCAATGGTGGGAAAAAATTGACAAGCATATAGCCATTATGTATACTTGTGGTATAATTAGAGAAATCCCATAAATTACAAATACGGGTGCATTGCGATTATTTGCAATTCGCTTAAATTCGTAATCAGCCTTCGGGATGCCCCGATGGTCAAGTGTAGGAAATTTCTCACAAGAAATTATGAAAACAACAATGCATATAAAAGTTGATAAGGATATTAAAGAAAAATCTGCCAAGATTGCCCACAATCTAGGGCTTTCTTTGAGTACCATCGTGAATGCCTCTTTGCGTAATTTTATTAAAACAGAGACTTTCAGCGTAAGTACTGGTGAACAAATGACACCCTATATGGAAAGTTGGCTAGCTGAGATCGAGCAAGACAGAAAAACAGGTGAGAATTTCAGCGGACCTTTTGAAACAACAGAAGAGCTTATGGTCCACCTTGAAAAATGAAAATTCTCACCCATAAAAAATTTGATAAGGCATTTAAGAAGGCACCCGATTCTCTAAGGAAAAATTTTGCCAAGCAAATTGAGTTATTAAAAAACAGTCCAACAGATAAACGACTGAATAATCACGTGCTATCTGGGAAATACCTTGGTTGCAAAAGTATTGATATTAGTGGCGACTGGCGCGTTATTTACGAACAAATAGACCAAGTAACCATCAGGTTGCTTGTCATTTGGCACCCATAGCCAATTATACGGATAAAAATCAATAGGCTTATTCGCACGAATAAGCCTATCAATGCGCGCTTAGCTCAGTAGCAGAGCATCTCATTGACGTTGAGAGGGTCGAAAGTGCAACTCTTTCAGCGCGCACAGTTTAAAAATATGACAAACGCCAACATTGATTATTGGAATAAAATCTTAAAAAATCCCATACCGACATACAAACAGCTTCTTATCAAAGAAGATGAGTATCTAAAAAAACATATTGCAAAAAACTCTTCTGTTTTAGATATTGGATGCAGTAATGGCAGAAATATTGAAACCATGCTTTCGGTGACAAAAAATATCACTGGGATTGATATTGAAGAGAGCGCCGTTTTAAAAACACAAGATAAATTTAAAACCATTCCGACAGTAAAAATTTTAAAGGGTAGTGTTTTCAACCTGCCATTTCCAGATAAAAGCTTTGATATTGCAGTTTTAATGTGTACATTAGTTAACTTCGAGAATAAAAAAACAGAGGCACTAAAAGAAATGAAAAGGGTAATAAAAGATAGTGGTAAACTTATTATTAGTGTCTACGCTAAAGATGCACTAAAAAACAGGCTTGAACAATATAAAAAAATCAACCTGCCAATTAAGGAAATTTCTGATAAAAAAGTTATCTTTGAGAACATACTTGAAGCCGGAACTTCGGAACAATTCTCTATTTCAGATATCAAAGAACTTGGGAAAGATATTGACATAAAAGTTGAAAATTTAGAAAAAGTTCCAGAAATTGCGTATATTTTTGAATTCATAAAATCATGAACTTAAAAATACTTTACGAAGATACTGATGTGCTGGTAATAGATAAGCCAGCGGGGGTTATAAAAATTGCTCTCGCTTTAAAAATATGGTAATCTTAAATTGCAATAAGTAATAAATACAAAAATATGTTTAATGAATATATTATAAAAAAATTAAAATCGGCGAAATATAAAATCCTTGCAAATGGCGATTATTTTGGTGAAATTACCGGATTGCGCGGAGTTTGGGCTGACGCTAAAAATTTAGAAGACTGTCGGCAAGAATTAAAGGAAGTATTAGAAGATTGGTTTCTTTTAAAAATTAGCTCTAAAGAAAAAGTGCCCGGTTTTGAAGTGAAAATTGGTAGTCACGTCAATGCTTAAGAATATTTCTTGGCGTAAGCTCGTGCAGAAATTCAAAAGGCTCGGATTTGATGGCCCCTATTCAGGTGGCCGTCATTTGTTTATGGTTAAAAAAGAATTAAAAGTTCGCATTCCCAATCCTCATCGTGGCGATATTTCAAAACACCTTGTTGCAGAAATTTTAAAACAATCTGGCATTTCTATGAGCGATTGGGAAAGTGTTTAGCAAATGGATCTAAAAATACTCTACGAAGATAGTGATGTATTGGCAGTAGATAAGCCAGCTGGAATTGTGGTGTTTCCTGAATCAACGAGCCCGGGTCTCATTGATAGTAAGGCTAAGCCTTACTACAAAACGCTTATTGACCTGCTTATTGAAAAATACCCTAAATTAGTCGACGTCGGGCGTCCACCGCGCTATGGAATTGTGCACCGACTGGATAAAGACACTTCTGGCATACTTTTGGTGGCAAAAAGCACTGAGGGCTTGATTTTTTTGCAAAAAGAGTTTTCCGCCCATACTTTCTCTTCTATTAGTAATTCCGAAGAAAGAGAAAGTTGGGACGAGATCTCGCCCACTCCTTTGGGGCGAGGCGGAAAAAATAGCCCAGCTCTTGAAAAAAAGTTGGAAAAGAAGTATATTGCATTATGTTATGGTGTCATTAAAGAAGACAGTGGAACTATCCACACCCTTATTGGCCGAGCCAAGGGAGATCCAAGGAAACAAGCAGCTCATTCATTGGAATACAAAGGTAAAACAGGGTTACGCGAAGCTATTACAGAATATAAAGTTATAGAAAGATATACGAGTGACAAGGGACAAGGGACAAGGGACAAGAAAAATGAATATACATTACTAGAAGTACAAATAAAAACGGGCAGGAAACATCAAATAAGATGTCACTTAGCCTATATTCACCACCCAGTTGCGGGAGATAAAATGTATGGGTTTAAAGATTCATCAATTCCTGAAAATTTACATAGGCAATTTTTACACGCTTCTTATTTAAAAATAACACTACTAAATGGTAATATAAAAGAATTTTATTCTGATTTGCCGGAAGAATTATCGAAAGTATTAAAAAACTTGAGTCCCGATTAGCGGGACGAAAACCCCGCCCTCTATGCAGTTGGAGCGAGGTTAAATAATAATAAATATTAAAAATAAAATTAGTTTCGCCCCACTTCGTAATATTAGCTTAGAGGGCGGGGTGCTCACTACATTCGCATATGCCAACCCAAATAGAAAAATTTAATAAAATGCAACTAAAAGAAATGCCAGATATTAGGCCTGGTGATACAATTAAAGTACACCAAAAAATAAAAGAGGGAGATAAAGAAAGAATACAAATCTTTGAGGGTTTAGTTATCGCAAGAAAGCATGGCAAAGGAATATCAAGTACTATTACGGTAAGAAAAGTAATAGAAGGAATTGGAGCAGAAAGAATATTTCCCGTTAATTCTCCTGCTATAAGTAAAATAGAAGTTGTAAAATCTGGAAAAGTAAGGAGATCAAAGCTTTATTACTTAAGGACTGCTAAAGGTAAGAAAGCGAAGTTGAAGAAAAAAGACTTTGCGCAAGCCATTGCCGAACCAGAAGCGCAAATTACCCAAGAGGCTGAACTCATTGAAGCTGTGGAACAACCACAAGAAGCCTTACCAAAAAAAGAAAACTTATAAATCGCATCGTTCTTTTACAAATTGTAACTGATTCTATTTGGTTTTTAATGTAAAGATATTGAAATTCAAATAGAATCAGTTACTCAAAAACTTTTTTTGGGAGGGATTCTCATGCAACCACTATCAGAGCTACTATTTACTAGCCGTTATATCAAAGATGACGAAAGCTTTGATAAATTTGTAGGAATATTAAGAATTGAATATTTAAAAAGAAAACAAGAAAGAAGACCGCCTCTATTTTGCCAAATTTTAGCTGAAGCACAAGAGGCAAAACCATCCAGAATTAAAGTAAAAAATAGAAAAAATAGAAACGCGACACTCGCCGTTTCCTACAAATATCCCGACTAATTATACATGGGCGATAACACTATCGCCCTATTTTTTAAAAAATAAGCTTGTTCGGTAATAAAGTTCGTGACGAAAGTTGAAGATTTTGAGATGGAAATTTCAAAAATTGACAAGGTTTACACAAAGTGTAAGCCGCGAAAATTTTGGAGATTTCCAGCCGAAATACTTAATTTGCAGTAGAATTTTATTGCCAAACAAGCCTAATGGATTATAATAGATGATATCCTTATCATGTACGTATGCGCGGGTGGCGAAATGGCAGACGCATTTGGTCTGGGAACATGACCTATATAGTTGGATTGTTGGCTACTGATGGTAATTTAAGTGGTGATGGAAGACATATCAACTTTACATCCAAAGATATACAACTCATAAAGACTTTTAGAAAGTGCCTTGGTATAAAAAATAAAATCGGCCTCAAGTCAAGCGGATTTTCAGAAAAAAAGTACTTCCGTATCCAGTTTAGCGATGTAATCCTTTATAGATGGTTTCTAGAAATTGGCTTAACTCCTGCAAAAACCCACACCATTGGAGAGTTAAAAATTCCAAATCAATATTTTTTTGATTTTATAAGAGGACACTTTGATGGAGATGGATCTTGCTACAGTTACTGGGATAAAAGATGGCATAGTAGTTTCATGTTTTACATTCACTTTGTATCTGCAAACGAAAAGCATGTCGTGTGGTTAAGACAAAAAATAGACGAACTATCAAAAATAAAAGGACATATAGATACCATAAAAAGAAATGGTGTATATCAACTAAGATATGCAAAAAAAGATTCTAAGGTACTGATTTCCAAGATGTACCACCAGAAAAATTTACCACATCTTAGGCGAAAACACAAAAAACTAGAAAAAATTATAAGTACTGAAAATAAAGAAAATAATCGGAAAACAACAAACATATAATACCCCATACGCCCTCGTGATGGAATTGGCATACATGTACGCTTGAGGTGCGTATGCCGCAAGGCTTGTGGGTTCGAATCCCACCGAGGGCACAACTACGCAGGGTAAACCTTCAAAACATGGGCGCTTAGCTCAGCGGTAGAGCACCTCGTTTATTCACCCGCCCACCTTTTCTTGGGCGCTTAGCTCAGCGGTAGAGCACCTCGTTTATTCACCCGCCCACCTTTTCTTGGGCGCTTAGCTCAGCGGTAGAGCACCTCGTTTATTCACCCGCCCACCTTTTCTTGGGCGCTTAGCTCAGCGGTAGAGCACCTCGTTTATTCACCCGCCCACCTTTTCTTGGGCGCTTAGCTCAGCGGTAGAGCACCTCGTTTACACCGAGGGGGTCGCAGGTTCGAATCCTGCAGCGCTCACTAAAAAAAGTGGGCGGGCAAGCCGAGGGGGTCGCAGGTTCGAATCCTGCAGCGCTCACCAAATTTAAGGGATTCGAACCCTAAAGGGGGTCGGGGAAAAGAATTTTCCCCGTATAGGAAAATATTAAAAACCTAGGGTTTTTAAGGAGGAGTGAAACGATGACAGGTTCTAGTCTCGCGTAGCGAGACGGAATCCTGCAGCGTTCACAATATAATAAAATAAAAAAGCCGTGGTAGCTCAGTGGAAGAGCATTCGCCTGAAGAGCGATTGGTCGGGTGTTCGATTCACCCCCGCGGCACAAAAAATTGATTACGTTGCGGGTATAGCACAATGGTAGTGCATTTGGTTGCCAATCAAAGTACACGGGTTCGATTCCCGTTACCCGCTCCAATTTTTAATCAAAAATCACTGACTTTTCAGTGATTTTTGATTAAAAATTGCTATTTGACAAAAGTTAAACTTTATTGTACAACTATTGACAAGAGCGCTTAAATATGATAATATTGTGCCATCCTCCGAAAGGGGGTTTTTTATTATGAAACATACAAAAAGACATATTTTTAGGGACAAAGCCAAGATAGCTATCACAGGTTTTACATCTTTGATGGTATTGTCTTTGGCATTAATCCCTCAGGTAATCAATGCTGACTTGAAAAATTTATCTTACGAATCAAGTCAGGCAACGCTCATTAAAAATGGTCACTTAACTATTTGCAAGTTGGATAAGACTTCTTATTCAGTAGTAAAAACCATAAAAGGATTAGTTACTGCTTATTCAAGTACTGTTGGTCAAACTGATGACCGTCCATTTGAAGCCGCTTCAGGTGAAACAGTATATGATGGAATGGTAGCTAATAATAAACTCCCTTTTGGAACAAAAATCAGGATACCCCAATTATACGGTGATAAAATTCTTACCGTAGATGATAGGATGCATCGAAGAAAATGGGATAATCAATTTGATGTATGGTATGATAATTATTCAGAGGCAAAAGAATTCGGAGCAAAATATGGTATAATTATAGAAGTTTTAGAAAGTTAATTATAACCAAAAACCCGCGCTTATGGCACGGGTTTTTGGTTATAATCTCTAAAAAATATAGTGATTTATAATAACGATGCTAGCAAAAAAATAAAATAAAGAAGCCATGCACATCATAAAATTAGTAATAATGTTTGGACGCAATGGTTTTGGAAGCCTAAAGTTATTTAAGTAAATAAGAACCGGTGTATAAACAGCCATTACCAGTCCACCCAAAACAGCGCTTATAGTAAGCAAGGTAAGCGGCTGTTGTAAAGGCAAAAGAAGTGAACTGGTTAAAATAATAATAACCACTAAGGCATAATATAAACGACTAATCGGAATATTCTCTAAATTGGCCAGATATTTTTTAAAAGGTCCGGTATGGGAATTTACATAAAGTATATCACTAACAATTCTGGAAAAAGCATCTATAATAGTCCACATCACCGAAAAAAGCATCAAAAATGACATTATCAAAAAAGAATTAAAACCAAATCTTCCCCAATGTTCGCCAAAAATATGGGCTTGGACAACCGCAACACTTAATCCTTCTGGAAGAATACCTCTTGGAGTTAATACAGCGTACGCATTTAGGCTTAGCAAAACCAACGTAATTAAGCCCAATAGCCAAAATATTATCCCTTGGTCAAGCCGTATAAACTTCATCCACTCCTTCCAGTGAACCATATTTTCCTTATTAGGATGAAACACATATCCTTTAAAAGAAACTGATTCTATTTTACCGGTAATGGGATTAATAATTCTGCCGACATATTTACCCATGCCCGCCTGTTTGTCTCGGTACCAAAGCGAAATACATAAATTTAAAAGTCCGCCAGCGCCGGCAAAAACAATGGCCCCAATTAATACCGGCACGTCTATTCCTTCTGGCAAATAGCCAAAGTTAAACATGCCTTTTAAGGCATCTTTAATATTACTAAGGGAAAGGGTCAAAAAACTATTGATTAATAGTAATGTGCAAAAAATAGGAACCGTAATTTTCAAAGACTTTTCTAAAAGGTTATAAGCTATGCGACCGCTAAACGTAAAAATTAAAACTAACAAAAGGCTTGCCACTGCCCAAATTAAATAATTACCAAAACCAAAAAGTTCTTGTAAAATAGTGCCCGTAGCGCTTGCCCAGCCCGGCCAAATATAAAGCAAAATGGCCGATAAAAGCCAAAAGGGAGCGAACCACTTAAACACTCTTGAAGAAGAAGTAAAAAAACTTTCACCGGTTGCAATGGCGTGCCGAGCCACCTCTTGGTTAATAAAGTATTGAAACGTTATTCCCATAAGCGCCGCCCAAAGTAATTGCGGTCCATACTTAGTAGTAAGATGAGGCCAAAGAATTAGCTCTCCGGTTCCAATTGCCAATCCCATGACCACAATTCCCACGCCTAAAGCTTTGGACCAATGCGGAGGCTTGTGCAATGTCTTAATTTCTAGTTCTGGGTAGTTTTCCATAAAAACCTTAATTTAATGGTGCCCAAGTCCAAACCTTATTATAATTTTTGAAGACTTGAACTATATGGCTATGATAAAAGAAAAGTTGACCGAAATCAAGCAGTTTTCTTTGGTTTAAGCAAAAAGCCTTGAAAAACTTAATCAAGGCTTCTTGGGACTTTGCAAGTAAGCAGTTTAACTTAAACCTTTTGTTGGGTCTTGGTTAAATCTACAATCTCTGCATTGTGGGCATATCTCATTATCAGAGCTATTGCATTTTCAGCACTGCTCTTTTGTTTGTAGCCCTCGCTTACTGCTATTATCTCATTGTTGCCACCGGCTCTACATCTCCACCTGTATTGACCGATAACATCCCGATAAATAACGAATCGCATTGTGATGTTATTGTTTTTTGGGGATAGGGGGTAATTTCACAATTACCATCTACCTCCGAAACGCATTATTGCGCTCCGGCGCTTAACCTGCTACGATAATAATATAGTAACAAGCCAGCCGACCAAACATATTTATGTTATTAAATGTGTTTTAGCTTAGTGTAGTTAAATTAAGCGCCGAAAAAAGCCACTCATTTTAGGGAGTGGCTTTTTTCTGGGCTCAAAGTTTCGCTGGCGATGGTTGCGACTACAACGCCTTGGACTTGAAAATCCCTTGAAAGAATAATTGGCTTATATTCCTTTTTTGTTGACTTTGGTTCTAAAATTACTATGTCACCCGAGAACTTTAATACTTTGATTGTGGCTTCATCGTCTATTAAAGCAACCACCTTTTCTCCATTTTCAGCTGTTGGTTGTTGCCTGATTAGAACAATATCGCCATTTTGAATTCCTGCCTTATTCATACTCTCTCCCTGTGCCCGCAAGAGGAAATATCTAGAACCCTCATGAGCTAATCTTGTAGAAACTGGATAATAAGATTCTATATTTTCTTTTGCAAAAATAGGGGTTCCACAGGAAACGGTACCTACCAAAGGAACATCAACAGTTTTTGCATTAAAATTACCTTCGTCTAAATTGCTGATTATGCGTAAACTGCCGTCTTCTTTTCGTAAGACGATTTCCTTCTCAATTAACCTATTTATAACCATTAAAGCAGAACGCGTGGAACCAAACTCCATCTCTTTGGTAAGTTCCCTGATGGAGGGGTTTCTGCCTTGATGTAAAAACCAATTCCGTATTATTCGTAATGCCTTCCTTTCAGTTTCAGAAAGGTCTTTTTGTATTTTTGTAATCATGGTACTATAAGTGTAGCACCAGTGTTTACCAAAGTCAATAGTAATCCATAAATTAGGTTTTTTATTTTTCAAAAACAACATATAATATAATAAATATCAATTAACAAATATGACCAACTCAACTCCAATAAAGAAAATTAACAGCAACGGAACAAGAGACGCTGTTAGCAGATATAGCGGCATTAAAGCATTGTTTGATAACAACCTTTTTAACAATCATTGGTTTGAAGTTGATACGAAAAAAGTAGAAGCAAAAAAAACTGAGTATAATTTTGTAGATTTATTTTCTGGAGCAGGAGGACTGTCTTTAGGTTTCAAACAGGCGGGATTTAATAAAGTTCTGAGCATTGAAATTGATAAGGATGCATCAGAAACAATAAGGAGGAATTTTCCCGAAAGTTATCATTTTGAGGGAAAGATTGAGGACTTAACTGACGATAAAATAAAAGAAATTGTAGGGAATAGAACCATTCATGTGGTTTGCGGCGGACCACCATGTCAAGGTTTTTCTGTTGCAGGATTAAGAAAACCAAATGACCCACGCAACCAACTATTTAGAGAATTTGTTAGGGTGGTAAATGTCTTGAAACCCTGGTATGTAGTTTTAGAAAATGTACCAGGAATTCTTACTATGCAAGATGGACAAGTTTACCAAGAGATTTTAAGACAATTTGGGTTGATTGGTTATGAAAATATGAGTGTGCGGATTCTTGAAGCGGCTACTTTTGGTGCACCTCAATTAAGAACAAGGGCAGTTTTTGTTGGTAATCGTTTTGGTAATAAAAATCCTTATCCAAAGGCGCAGTATTCAAAAGAAAACTATAAATCTATTGAATCAGCATTAGACGATTTGAAAGATTTACCACCTGACCCATCAATAAATCACGAATGGACAAAGCACTCAAAGAAAATGGAAAACAGAATTGCCAAAGTACTGCCAGGAGACTCTTTATATGACACATTCCGCGATGCTTGGAAACGACAATATAAAGGCGTTCCTTCAATGACTGCAAAAGAAAATCATGGAGGCGTTCATATTCACTACGAAAAAAATAGGGTAATTTCTGCAAGGGAACTGGCAAGATTACAAACATTTCCTGACGATTTTATTTTTTCAGGAACAATGAAAAGAGCCTATTGGCAAATAGGGAATGCTGTTCCGTGTATATTGGGGAAAAATATAGGACTTGCTGTAAGGAATGAAATAGAAAAGATATAAAAGAAAAAGAGTGGAATTAACCACTCTTCTTTTTTTCTTGTTTTTCTCTTATTGATTTGTTTAGTGATTGTCTCCACGCCTCAATATCGTACCAAGGACAAAGTTTCCACCCGGCCTCCGATGCTTTTCCGACCTTAGGTACGCCATTAGGCCAATTATCATTACCATTTATATAATGTTCAATTCCAAAAATTGTCCCAAGTTTTCCTGTTTGTATGACTTTTCTGCACGCTTCACGCTTCTCAAGATTTCGTTGGTTATCCAATAATTGAAACTTTGCACGAATTTCATCATCGGTCATACTATCAGGGTTTTCCTTTCTGGTATTTTCATCCCAGCTTATTTCTGGGAACTTATGGTCTGGCAAAAGAGAATGAGAGGGACGTACCTTCCCTTCGTATGCATCATAGCTTTCTAAGACCTCTATGATTCTTTTTCTTAATTGAGGACTAAAAACTTCGTAGCCTGTTTGTGGTCCTTTTTCAAGTGGTATAAGAAGAATTTGAGTAGTATTTCTTTTTAGCTTTTGGTTATACCTTCGCGTATTAGTAGCAAGTAAGTATCCCATTTCTTTAATATCTTGGATTCTTCTTGCCCAGTTTCTATTTGCTGGGAAGTCATCATCAACACAATTCCATCGTAAATTAAGGAGCTTATCAAAAAATGGCTTTGTCACGCTCTTGCCTTTATATTCCTTTTGCCAAAGTTTTCTTTCGGCACCTATCCACTTTGATGCGTTTTCTTTTTTTACTGCCTCATATGCTTTTTCAATAAGTTGGGCAATTTCTTGCGGAGTTTCAAGAAATAATCCTGTTCTCCTATAAAAATACGGAATTGAGCCATCCCATTTTGGTTGATTTGAGTAAGAAAAAACCACATCAATGTATTTTTCACTGGCTTTTGAATGGATTCTGGCTCCGACAATTTTTATGTTTTTATTGCGGATATGCTTCTGTATCTCTAAGATATCCATAATAGTTATTTCTATTTAGGGATACCATTTTTCTCAGCTAAAAGCAATTTTTAATGACAATAAAAAAACCCAGTGAAACCAGGTTTCTTAGGATGAGATTAGGAATTATATGGAATTGTCTTCTCTCGCCCGTGCAACGCCAGTATAATTGGTGTACAGGTGGTTCTCACTAATATACTACGCCCTATCCATTCAATAATAGATAGAGCATTAGGATAGCCCACAAGGCAATGCCTATACCTATTGCCGTCTTCTTATGAGATTTGCAGTACCGAAAAATATAAGATGCCGTAAAAGTTGTAGCCGAAGTTAAATCAATCAGCGAATTGATAATTTCTTTGTAAAAAACGAGCAGTAAGACGATTAAAATAAGTAGTGTTATCATATCTTTTTATTTTATTATTGGTTCTTTCTTTCAATTAACCAACCTCTTAAGGTCTTCGTAAAATGATTTTCCCCATAAATATCTATCAGCGTTCCTAAGATTTAGCTTATGGCTTTTTGCAAACTTTTGTACTGCTGGTAAAAAATAATCAAAGTATTGCTCTGTGGTGTAGATTTCTTTTAATTTTAGCTCTGCCCTCACGCGGACATCGTACACGGAAATATCTTTATGGTATAGCACCGTCAAAATAGCAGTTGCCATAGGCAGTGAAAAACCCCATTTCTTACTCAGCATAATTTCCAATCGGTCTTCTGTATCTTTTTCTTGATAAATTGAAGATGTTAAATCTTTAACTGATTTCTGAAGGTTGCTGTCTATTTTTAATAGTCGGTTCTTTATTTTTGTTTTTGCTCTGTTAGCTTTCCAAATTACGATACAGAAAAAATCTTCAGCAGTTAGGTAATGATTTTTATGAAATCTATTATTAACTTCCTTAAATAAATACTTTTCTAAATTATAGTATTTAAGATAATCCATTAAATCAGTGGCAATAAAAAGCCCACCACAGGTAGTAGCCGAAGCTACTCATACAAGTTTCCTTGTACGGCAGGTAATGCGACCCCATGATGGGTTCTTTATGCATTACCTGACTTTTTGCCATACCTTATTTTTGCAAATGAGGGTTAGGCAACATTATTAAATTGTTGCTTTTACTTTATCACTTATTTATCATACTTTCCAGATTTTTGCTTGAAAAGGATGCGATAAACTGGCAGTATAAAATAAAGTTATATGAAAGATAAATACTCAGATTTTTCTGAAAATACAATAAAGAAAATTATTAGAGTTTTGGATAAGATTAAAGAGGAATCAGACCTTAATACCAAGGAGATATCTTTTTATTATGGAAACGAAGATAGTTATTCAGACCGAGAATTAGAACCTGCTTTGGCGGTAGAAGTAAAATTAGAAGAATCGGAAATTGACCCTGTTACTTTAAGAAAAATCTTAGGTATTTTGTTATCGGAATCAATTATATTAAGTTATAAAAAACCAAAAGATGATAGTTATATAATTGAATCCATTGTCTTGTCTGATGATTTTATCAAGAAATATAGAATATTCAAAAGAAAACTTTTAGATTTACTGCCAAAGAATAGTACTCAGGGAAATTCCACAAATGAGATAAAAATTATAGAAATACCAGAGCTTAAAATAAGGGGTTTTGAAGAAAAAGTTATTCTCGCAAAATCAAAAGCTAAAAAAATACAATTGCAAAACTTTCCTAATGGCTTGAAGTGGGAAGAAATAACAATAATTTTTCTTAATGACCAAGAAGTAATTATTAAATTCCGAAACAAAATCTTGCAAACAACCTACGAAGTAATGGGTTTTCAGGATGAAAAAAAGAAATTGCCAAACAAGCAATGGACACTTTTGCAATTGCTCGCAATAAAAAACGGTGAACTTTCCTGGCAGAATAATCACAATTTACCTCTTAAACAAATAAACACGGTCAAGAAGCAAAAACAGCTATTAGCAGACTCATTAAAAGCGTACTTTCAAATTGATGCACAACCATTTTGGGATTATAACCAAGAAAAATCCTACAAAATTAAAATGCATTTGGTGCCAGAAAATAATGGGGTTTCGTCACTTAAAAAAGATTTTCATAGCCAAAATAATGATGCTGAAATAGAAAAGTTTTACAAAGACCAGTCGCCAGGAAAATACTAAAAGTATTGGCTGGTGAATTCACCAACCTTTTAAGACCCTCAATTACGAGGGTTTTTATTTTTCTGTGAATTTTCGCCATTAGAAGTAAAAGCATGGCGAAGAAAAAAGAAAAAAACATTAACCAACAAATAGACCAACTTGCCGAACAAGTTGCAGGTCTTCTTTTGAGGCAGGTGCAATTTGAAGAAAGGTCGCAGAAAGAAAAATCTAAAAAAGACCATGAACAAAGAATTAATGGAAAAAAGCGTTAACGAGAACCTTGAAAATGAGTATTTCAAAAAATTAGAAGAGGAACATAAGAAGTTGTTTCCACCACTATCAGAAAGGGAATGGCTGGCTACTTTCCCCGAAGCATTAGGGCTGTATATCTTGCCAAAGATTGAAGAATTAAAAATCACAAAAAGGCAACTTGAAAAATCCATCAGAGAAGCATTTGAGAGAATAAAAGGTAAGGTAGATGGTTGGTTTTTGGAGTTAGTAATCATGTTTTTCCCAGGGCAAGATTTATTGGATATAAAAAGTCAGTTAAGGCGATTACAGGATTTAGTGGTAGTCCCTGAGAACAGAAGTGATAACAGGACAAAAGGCGTTAGTGAAGAAGAAAAGAATCGGGCTCTGGCAAAGCCAATAGAAAGTGTTATCGGTCGGCACATTAAATTAAAAAAGGTTGGAGATGGTTTTTCAGGGCTTTGTCCTTTTCACAGAGAACGAACACCGTCTTTTCGCACTTACACCAAAACAAATAGCTACTACTGCTTTGGTGCTTGCGGGAAAGGTGGAAACTCTATCAATTTCGTAATGGAATTTCTCAACCTTAATTTTATAGAAGCAGTCAGATTTTTAAACAATAATTATTAAATAATAAAAAAATGGAAAACAATTTTGACGAATTAAAAAGAGAAATGGACAATGTTAATAGATTCGTGCCATATACCTTGGGTGAATTACTAGCAATGGACATAAAGGAATACCCATTCCTAGTGGAAAAATTGGTGCCAGAAAAAAGCATTATTGCTATTACAGGACACCCAGAATCAGGCAAGACATGGTTTGTAATGTATTTAATTTATTGCGTGGTATATGGGCAACCCTTATTGGGAATGTATAAAGCCCAAAAAGCAAACGTTCTTTTTGTGGATGAAGAAGGTGGTAAATATGAAATGGCTAGACGATACAAATTAGTAGGGTTTAAGAACGATGTAATAATTCATACTTTATCGCAACAAGGCATAATGATTGATAGCCAAGAAGACACTGATTCGCTTATTGGAGTAATTAAAAATAAAGAGATAGGGCTTGTGGTGTTTGACCCGTTTGCCGCTATATTCAGTGGTGATGAAAATAGCGCCAGAGATATTGGCAAAGTAATGCGTTCTTTCCAAAGAGTTATTGTGGAAACTCAGGCAACTATCGTATTCATACATCACCACCGCAAGGACTCAAAAAATTATTCAAATGGGACAGAGCAAAGTATGCGTGGCTCCTCGGCAATTTTTGGCAGGATTGACTCTCATATCATTATCACAAAGAGAAGCGAATCTGAGGGTGAAATGACGATGGCAGTTATCCAACGAAAATCAAGAAAGGGCAGAGGTAAAATAAAGGCTTTTACTGTGAAAATGGTTGAAAAAGATGGGCTCGTTCAATTTGAGTATATGGGCGAAGAGCCACAGCAACTGAAATTATCTAAAGCTGAAACTGCCAAAGAAAAAGTGTTGAAGTTTTTGATAGATAGAAGGGCAACATTCAATGAAATACACGACTCCATGAAAGGCGAAATTGGTAGAGATTCGCTTGGTTCAGCTTTGAAGGAGCTAATCCACGAAGGCAAGGTAGCTTCAAAAAAGGAAGCCCATGGCAAGCCGTTTTACTGGGTAGCTAAAGAAAAAGAGGGGCAACAAACAGCTTCCTAGTTTCCTCATCCTATATAGGTTTAGGATTCTAGGAATCTAAATAACTAAAAGATAAAAGTGCATAACAGCCTTGTTAACACTTTAATTATCAGTTTCCTAATTTTTTATTTACTATAGCCATTCAGGAATCTAGGAAGTTAATTTGACTGTGAGTATCAGAGTCAATAACAATGCCTGGTGTATTGTGAGAACAGGGGCAGTAACAGGTTATCCGCAGAAATGAGTTTATTTAATTATTGATAGAACTTAAAATAAAATTATCAGTTAAAAAATAATGCAGACGAACGATGAAAAAATAATTGAAAATGTCCTGATTTATTGTCGTGTCAGTACCGAGGAGCAGGCGAAAAACAACAACTCCATCATGTCGCAAGAAAATCTTTGCCGTGATTTTGCTGATAGTAAAAAATATAGGGTTGTAGCTGTATACAAAGACGAAGGCAGAAGTGCTACTAATCTTAACCGACCTGCCCTGCAAGATATGTTAGACCGATGTATGGATGATAAATCTATTGATGGCGTGGTTATAACCGAAACAGACCGGCTGGCACGAAGTACCGAGGGGCATTTTGCAATCAGAACCGTTTTGAGAAAGTCTGGCGTCAAACTTATTGCTGTCACACAGCCCATGTTAGACGATAGTCCAGAAGGACAAGTAGTTGATACAATTTTAGCTGGTGTTAATCAATTATTCTCACAGCTTAATGGCAGGAAAACGAAACGAGGAATGCAGACAAAGTTTGAGATGGGCGGATTTCCTGGATGGGCTCCTGTTGGTTATCTTAATAAGAGGGTAGATGAAAATGGCATTATAGAGGATGTTGGAAGTCGTTATGTGGATAAAGAGGAGTATTTGCTCAAAAAAAGCAAAACCAAGGGCATAGTTGTCAAAGATTCTACAAAGTTTGATTTAGTAAAAGAGGCACTAAAAATGTATCTTACTGGCAACTATTCGGCTTTGGAAATCGCAGATGTCATGAATGAAAAAGGATTAACTTCAAGGAATAGCAAACGAATTTCAAATAGTTGTATGATTCGTATTTTGAGAGACCCATTCTACGCTGGAATAATCAGGTTTAAGGGACAGGAAAAAATGGGAAGCCATGAAAAGATGATAACCAAAGAAGAACATCTACAGATACTCAACATTATGGATGCTCACAATTTACACCGAAGCCGTCGCAGGATAAACAATTTTCTGCTTCGCGGTTTTATCTTCTGTGATATTTGTAAAACTGGAAGATACACGGCTGAAAAGCATCGCATTGGTAAAACGCACAATTATTACCATTGCTCCCATAAAGTAGTAAGGCACAGTAATAAGGGGCAAAATGTGCAGGTTGAAGATTTAGAGGAGCAGGTTGAGGAGCAATTTAAGACAATTAAATTCAGCAACACTTTTATTGAAGCGGTTAACGGCAAACTGCGTAGATTTTACGAAGACCAGAAAAAAGAAAAGAAGCACGAGGTCAGAATCTTGTTCAATAAAAAGCTCAAAATTGATAAAGATAGAGAAGTTGCAGAACGAAAACTAATTAGTGGAGTACTTGAAGACGATGATTATGCAAGAATAAAAATACGACTTAAGGAAGAAGAAGGTATTTTGAACAAACAAATCTACGAATTAGAAAAAAAGAATGAGATAGATTTTGAAACCATCAGGAAAGTTTTGTTGCTTGCGAGAGATATTTATCAAGCATACAAAAAAGCTCCTTATGAGCTTAAGCGTTTGTACTTATCACTTTTCTTTGATGGATTTTGGGTAAAAGACAAGAAAATAGTCCGAACCGAACCTACAAAACTGATAAAAACCTTCAAAAATGAAGGGAAAATTATAATAAGAGCCGACTGGTGCCCGAGGTGGGAGTCGAACCCACATGAGGAAACCTCGCAACATTTTAAGTGTTGTGCGTATACCGTTCCGCCACTCGGGCTTGTTTTTGTCAAGTATGAGGCCACGGCCGGAATCGCACCGGCGTATACTTCTTTTGCAGAGAAGTGCTTTACTACTTAGCTACGTGGCCCTATTTTATTATAATCTTAGCACTTTTATAGCTAATTCCAATTGTCTTTAATCTTCTCCAGTAACTTTTCAATCTTAGCAGCTTCGCTGATTTTTTCATCTTTTATAAACTTAATTTTAGGGATTGGTCTCATGTTCAGCCTCTTATTTATTTTTTGCTGAACACTATAAATACCCTTGTTAAGCGAAGCTATTACTTTATCTGCTTTATCATCGGGCATCACAGAAATATATGCGCGAGCTTCAATTAAATTAGCCGTAGCATCAACATAGGTAAGGGTAACCATAGCTTGGGGAAACGCAAAATCACGCAAAATAATACTGCTTATTTCTTTTTCTAGTAGAGAATTTACTTTATCTAGTCTATTAGTCATAAAAAATAAATTGTTAATAAATTAAATTATTAATTTCCCAAGAATCGACGGCCGTCGATTCTTGGGAAAAAATAAGCTTAAAATAGTCGCCTTTTGTTGTTTCCGCTTTCAGCTATTGACAAATATACTTGATATATGATATAATTAACAAAGAGGATAAGGGCTAGATAATGGAAAATAGCTCATAGTCAAACTTGCGCAAGTCTTGGTGTTTCGTCGCATCAAGACTTTTTTCTTACAAAAATTTCAATTATTTAGAACAACTAGAATAATTAGGTTAATTAGAATAATTCACTATAACACTCCCTTCTGTCGTTCCTCCACCCATGCCACCACGATATCTCCCTTTTCAATTTTGACGTTACCCTCAAATAAAATTCCCGCTTCGTCTCCTTTTTTCAATTTTTCTATATCTTTTTTATCGCGCTGAAGGTTAATAATTCTGCCGGAACCAATTTTTGTCACCTGCCCTGAGCCTGTCGAAGGGTCTTCTCTGAAAATATCAACTTTCAACCCTTTTTTAAATTCGCCTTCGGTGATTTTTCCGCCCACAATTTGGCGGTTTTTTTCTGCCCAAAATACCAATAACGTTTTTAATTTTCCCACATCTTTTCTGGTTACTTCCACTTCCAAAGATCGCTCCATTCCATTTCTTGCCTCTTGGATTAATTCATAAATTACTTCAAAAGTTTTTATCCTTACCTTCTTTTTTTCGTCGTTTTTTAACAACTGTAAAACTCCTGGATTTATTTTTACCCGAAACCCTATAATCTGGGCATTAGACATTTCGGCTAATTTTGCATCTGACTCATTAATGTCTCCTACTTCAGCTTTTAAAATTCTCAATGTCACTTGATCTTGGGGAAGATTTTTTAACATGCCGTCAATAGCTTCTAGTGATCCAAACACATCCCCTTTTAAAATAACATTTACTACTTTTTTAGTAGAATTAATATCTAGCACATTGTAATTAATCTCTCTTTTTTGCGATTCTATTTTAAGTTTTTCTAAAGCCTCTTTTTCGCTTGCATAGGTTTTAAACTTTTCTCCAACGCCCGGAACCGTAGTAAACCCCAATATAATGGCTGGGCAAGAAGGATAAGCCTCTTTGATTTCCTTCCCCTGAAAATCTTGCAGAGATTTTATTTTGGCCATTGCTAAATCAGTGGCAATAATATCTTTTATTTTTAAAATGCCTTTTTGGACAATGACCGTTGCAACGGGGCCTTTAAGGCTATCCATATATGACTCTATGACAATGCCCTCAACAAGCGAATCAATATCCAAAACTAACTCTTGCATATCAGAAACTAGAGTAATAATTTCTAACAATTCATCAATGCCTTTTTTCTCTCGCGCTGAAACCTCAACCGATGGTATTTGCCCACCCATAGATTCAACCAATACATCTATGGTTGAAAGTTCTCTCTTAATTTTTTGGGGGTCAGCGGTAGGAATATCAATTTTATTTAATACCACAATCATGGGGATTCCCGCTTTTTTTATTGCTATGACTGCCTCTTTAGTTTGAGGTTGAACGCTTTGAGCCGCATCTACCACTAAAAGGGCTATATCGGCAACACTGGTTCCTCGGGCTCGCATTGCTGAAAAAGCTTCATGACCCGGAGTATCAATAAAGGTTATTTTCTTTTCATTATGAACTACTTCATATGCCCCAATGTGCTGGGTAATGCCACCAGACTCCCGCCCAGCAACTGGGCGAGGTTCGCCCCCTCCGGGGGCGGCTTTTGAGTAATCCTTGCGAATCACATCTAAAATACTAGTTTTCCCATGGTCAACATGACCCAAAACGACCACTACTGGTGACCGCTTGATAATATCTTTTATTATTTTTTTAGTTTTTTTAACCATAATAATTCAAAATGCAAATATGAAACAAGTTCGTCTTAAGACACAAAATGCAAAATGACAGTTTAAAATTATAAAATTCATCAGAAATTTGCAAAGCAAATTTCTGATACCTAAATTTTGAACTTTGATTTTTGATTTTTTAATTTTTGATAGCTCGGGAAATGGCTTCTTTTTCTTCTTTTGATAATGTATATTCTGATTTACTATCTATTATTTGTTTGGCGTAAACCCTACTGCCATCCTTCATAAAAATACTTGAAATTACAAACCCGCTATTTTGGTTATCTAATAATGCTATGACAAAACTTTGGTTTGGCCCTGAATCTGTAAATGGATTAAACCTTACAACTCCAATTTTTTGAAAAGCTATTCTTGCAATCTCTTCTAAAGATTTTATTCTATCAATTACTTTTTTTAATTCTAAATCTACTTCTTTTGTATTCTCAATATGGGAAAAAAGCACATCTCTTAAATCTTTTATCTTTCCTTTTTCCAATAATATATCAATTGATTTATTTAATTTTCTAGAATTTAAAAACAAAAAACAGCTCAAAATGGCCAAAACTAATATTATTACTAATAGTAATATTATAATGAAAGACATAGCGTCATATTAGCTCAATTCCGTCAAAAACTCAACGTTTTGGCGGTGCCTTTTGGTTAAAATTTCAGAATGGGTTTTTGAAGCTGATTTCGTTTTTTGGCGGAGGGGGTGAGATTTGAACTCACGAGACTCTTGCGAGTCATAGTTTTCGAAACTATTCCGTTAAGCCGCTCCGGCACCCCTCCTTTTATCAAAAATGCCCTTCGGTTTTACTTAGGGCATTTTTAAAATATATTATATTTAACTATTTTGTTTCATAATCTTCGTTTTTCACAATGACCTTATGCCAATCATTATAATCATAAATATCTTGAATAATCATTCCGCAAACAGCTCCTGCAAAAAATGTTGGTAAGTAAAAATGATCTAAAACCAACGCCACTGCTAAAATAATAATACCTATAATCCAGTGATGTAAATGTACTTTCCACTTTCCATAATCTAAAAAAATAGAATTAATTTTGCCATTATGAACAAAATAGTGACAAAAAATCTTGCAAGTAATATATCCTACTATTATTCCAGTTGTAAATAAAAATGAATAGCGAAAAGATGCAACCAGCACTATTGCCGGCAAAAACATTTTTACTTTTGTGTGCTTACGTAAAGGCACAGAATTATCACTTTCGATCATAATTTTACCTATTTTTAGCTTAATTACGACTATAATAGGACATATATCCCCCTATTTTAGGTTATTCACAACTGGGTTTATTGTAGTCTATTTAAGACCCTTAGTCAAGGTTAAAGTCATTTCTGCTTTTTTCAAAATAAAAACCTCGATTATGACATACAATATCACAATCGAGGACGATTTTAGTAAGATTCACATAAATTCCCTAATCTTACTAATTATTATTCTGCTTAACTGTTCTAAAGACATTAATTCCCCTATAATTTTTTTATTAGAAAAAATTAACTTTTTGCCTATCTGGCAACTTATTTGATCTATTTTTCCTCTGCTGACAAATGAGAAGATAAATTCATGATTTTTCTTTGAATAATTCTGCGCCACAATACAATGAATGCCTCTTTTTTCAAGCTCTATTCTTTGTTGCGCAGGAAAAAGATATAAAAGAATTTTTTCACCTTTACTATTTCTTTCATCTCCAAAGCTATTCATTAAATCAGAAAAATCCCACAAAACATTTTCTTGCAAGGTATCCATTACTTCTCCTTTACAGAATTGTTGTTGCGAAAAATTAGACCTACTGATTAAAAATTTCCGTAGAGAAGATGCAAGATTCAACCTTCATGATGTCCTGCGGACCAAACAGTCGGAATCTTGAAGTTGCAATAGGAAAACCTTTAATCAGTAGGCCTATTGTAAAAGAACTGGATTATTTGATGGTGCCCTCGACAGGAATCGGACCCATATTTGCCCCTTAGGACGGGGCCGTTCTATCCATTGAACTACGAGGGCAATTTGTCTGGCTACGCCAGATCTCGCCATAGCTTCGCTAGATCTCGCGTAGCGATGACGTAGCGAGAAACTACGAGTGCTAAATTATTAATGTAATCATAGCCAAAAAATACCCCATTTGCAATAACAGTGCCTTTCATTATATAATTAACGCATGTTAATGAGAAAAAAATCCCCTATAGTATCAATTGCCAAAAAAGTTTGCCCAGCAGTAATAACTGTTGTTGTTTCAAGGGATTTACCTAAGGTAGAAGATTTTTATAGTTTTCCTTACGGAGGAAAAGAATATATTATGCCCATGGTGCAAAAAGATGGCAAAGGAAAAACAGAAAAAACGCAGATTGGCGGAGGGTCGGGATTTATTATTTCTTCCGATGGATATGTTTTGACTTCTAATCATGTGGTAGCCGATACTACAGCTGATTATACTGTTATAATAGACCCAAAACATAAACACCCTGCCAAAGTTTTGTCCCGTAATCCTATAAATGATGTTGCTGTTTTAAAAATTGACAGTAAAAATTTATCCCATATTAATCTAGCTGATTCCGATAAAATCCAATTAGGCGAAGAAGTAATAGCCGTAGGAAACGCTCTTGGCGAGTTTAATGATACTATTTCAGCGGGAATTGTTTCTGGTCTTTCGCGCTATATTACAGCGTTTGGCGGAGTAGACCATCAAATGCAAAATTTACGAGGCTTAATACAAACTGATGCCGCAATTAATCCTGGCAACTCTGGAGGGCCTTTGGTAAATATGCAAGGCAAAGTTATTGGAATTAACACTGCAATGATTATGGGAGCTCAAAATATAGGATTTGCCATTCCTATAAATTATGCTAAAAAAGATTTAGAAGAGGTAAAAAAATATGGAAAAATTGTGGTTCCTTTTTTGGGAATAAAATATGTTTTATTATCTAAAGAAATGGCGCAAGCTAATAAATTAACTGTAGAAAATGGCGCGTTAGTGGTAAGAGAAGCATTGGGAGAGCCACCAGTAATTAAGGGTTCGGCAGCCGACAAAGCAGGTATTAAAGAATTTGATATTATTTTAGAATGCAATGGGGAAAAAATTACCATAAAAAACTCTCTGGCAGACATTTTACAAAAGTGCAAAATAGGACAAGAAACCAGTTTTAAAATTTTACGGGATAAGCAAGAGTTAATATTAAAAGTAACCTTAGACGAAAAGGAGTAAATATACATATATTTGACATGCAAATTTGTAAAAGTATAATGAGATTGTGATAAAGAAAAATAAAAAAGTTACAACTCTTAGCGAAGTAGTGGGCATTATGCTTAAAGTTTTTGATAGTAATCAAGAATATATGGATAAAAAGTTTGACAAAGTAGATAAGAGATTTGATAAAATGGATGAGAGGTTTGATAAAATTGAAAAAATTATTCTTGACGAACACAATGAACTTAGAGCGGAAGCCGAAGAAGTGATAAAAAAATTTATTTATGAAGGGTTTAACAAAGTAGATGATATCTTATACGAATGTCGAAAATTCAAATACGAACTTGAACCAACAACAGAAGAAAGATTAAATTTTGAAGATTTTCGTGGTTTTAATACCTTTAATGATGCCATGTATTATCTAAAGAAGAAACTTCATAAAATTGAAGATAAAAGAACAGAAGCGCGTCGTGATATAATCTTTAGCACCAAGAAAAAAGGATTAGAACAAAAAAACAGCCCGACTTAAAAAGTCAGGGCTGTTTTTTTGATTCGTGATTCGTGAAAATTCGTTATAAATTCGTGGAAATTCGTTTATAACTACAGTTGTACTTTTGAAAATTGATATGCCCCAACGGCAAGAATTACTATGGTTACTCCAAAAAGAACCGTAAGGCTTAAAGCAGGAGGAAACACATTTACTCCATTAAAAGCGTAACGCAAACCATCAACACCATAAGAAAAAGGATTGATTTTTGTGATAAAATCCAAAACAGGAGGCAAATTTTTTATTGGAAAAATGGCGCCAGAAAGATAAAATAAGGGTTGCACCAAAAAGTTAAAAATAAGGGGAAAGCCTTGCATATCATCTAATCGGGCGGCAATGGCTGCTCCTAGCGCTGATGAAAGCATCGCTACTAAAAACAAAAATAAAAATGCTAATGGCAGTGTACTTAAATGCGGCCTAAACCCGGCAATAAGGGTAATTAAAAAAACAAGGATTCCCTGAATCATGGCTACCGTTGCCCCGCCCAATGTTTTTCCTAAAAGAATTTCAAACCGAGAAACTGGCGCCACGAATGTTTCTTTTAAAAAACCAAATTGCTTATCCCAAATAATTTCTAAACCGGTGAAAATAGAGGTGAATAACACTGACATAACAATAATTCCAGGAGCTAAAAACTGAATATAGTTGCCTGCGCCTGCTTTGGCAAATACTGGGCCAAAACCAAAACCAATAGCCAATAAAAAAATAATAGGCTGGCCAATGGCCCCTACAATGCTAGCTTTTTTCCGTATAAATCTTTTTAATTGTCGCAACCACAGAATATAAATTGCATTCATAATTTGAGAATCTAGAATCTAGAAAGTAGAATCTAGAATTACGAAACGTTACGATTCTATTTTCTATTTACTACTTTCTATTCTCTAATACTAACGCATTAATTTATTAGAAATTCGCATTTGGTTTTTCCCCACATTCGCTAATTCTTCCCTGATTTTGCTTCCCGTTAACGATATAAAAGCGTCTTCAAGTTTTTTTGCCCCAGCTTTTTTGAGAATTTCTTCAATGGTTCCTCTAATAATAATTTTACCGTGATCAATAATGGCAACCATTTTTGCAATACGCTCAACCTCTTCCATATGGTGAGTAGTAAAAAAAATAGTAACGTTCTCTTGTTTATTTAAATTATTAATATATTCCCAAATATGATTTCTTGTTTGTGGATCAAGTCCAATGGTCGGCTCATCTAAAAACAATACTTTTGGATTATGCAAAAGCCCTCTGGCAATTTCTAGTCGTCGCTTCATTCCCCCTGAAAAATTTTTAACGAATGAATCTTTTCTGTCGTAAAGTTCAACAAGTGAAAAAAGTTTAATAATTCTTTCTTGATAAATTTCTTTTTTTAGACCATACAAAATTGCATGGAATTGCATATTTTCATATGCGGTCAATTCATTATCTAAACTTGGATCTTGAAACACAATACCAAAAGACTTTCTAGTTTCATGGGGATTTTCAGTTACATTATGTCCGCCAAGAAATACTTCGCCAGAAGTTGGTTTTAAAAGTGTAGTCAACATTTTTATAGTAGTAGTTTTTCCTGCGCCATTGGGTCCTAAAAAAGCAAACACTTCTCCTTTTTTAACATTAAGCGAAATGTCATCTACTGCGGTAAAATTTCCGTATTTTTTAGTAAGATTTTTTATTTCTATGATATTTTCCATAATTTTTACAAAGTAAAATAGAAGCCTAGCGGGATTTACGCTCCATGCTAAGTGTGGGCGGCTAACGGGATTCGAACCCGTTCTGGGAATGCCACAGATTCCAGTGCGAACCATTACACTATAGCCGCCATAATATTTATAATTCTTTTTGTGCCCTCGGTAGGAATCGAACCTACATTAAAAGGTTAGAAACCTTTCGTTCTATCCATTGAACTACGAGGGCATCACTGTTACTCTGTTATATTCATTTTTTCCATAAATCCAATTTTCCAACCCTTAATTTTTCTGAAAAGGTTTTTATTTCCAGTACTTATCGCGCAAGTCCCTTCGTAAATTTTATTTTTTCTCTGCCCTAAGGAGGTCTGCTTTATTTGTGTTTTGTGAAATTGTGAAATAGGGATGCCCGTAACTCCAGACCAGTAGTTTTCTATATCTTTTTTTACATGAAGAGAATGTATATGAATACATACCCTAAACCTTTCTTCCGGAATTTTACAAATTTCCCTAAACCATCTCATTATAAATTTTATCATTCTGGGATCAGCGTTGGTGAATTTGACATGTTCATGCAATTCTGATTTATCTCCTTCTGCCCAATATAACATTAAACCAGGCAAAAATAAAGGGTTTTTGAAGAGTTTTACAGCTTCTTTTTTAGCTTTTTTAATGATTTCTTCAGTGCCTTCAATCCTTTTTCTTTGATTAGCTTTCGCCATTCTATACGCATTTTTTTGCTTTAATTCAACATAAATTCTATCTTCCTGTTCGGGTGTGAGCACAATATCTCTTAACCATAGACTTAAAGTAGCCTTAGAAACTTTTATTTCTCTTCGAATTTCACCGTAACTCCTTCCAGATTTTCGTAAATCAATTGCTTGGATTTTTTGTTGGAGTTTCATAAATCGAACTCATACTATTATTAAATAATACTATATATGTTCGATTTTTACAACTAACTACCAGTCATGCACTATGTTTTTTGACAAACCGAACTTTTCCCGCTATTATATCATTATACATCGGGGTATGGTGCAATGGCAGCACGAACGCTTTGGGAGCGTTTGATCTCGGTTCGAGTCCGAGTACCCCGACTAATAAAAACTAATTCAAAATGCAAAGTGCAAAGTGTAAAATTAAGGTATCAAAATTTTATGAAATAAAATTTTGATGAATTTTTAATTTTAAATTGTCATTTTGATTTTTGATTTTTAAACTTTGAATTTTTATAAAAAATTCACCATACCTTTTTTCGTATTTATAACTGGTGCATGCGTGTTAGTTGTTGAAATAACTGCAATTCGTATTTTGTCTCCTTATTTTGGCAACACTATCTTTACGGTGTCTTCGGTAATAAGTGTGGTGCTTGCGGCATTAAGCCTTGGTTACTATACTGGAGGCAAAATAGCTGATAAATATCCAAAAGAAAGTTTATTTTATAACATTATTACCGCTAGCGGCTTTGCCGTTATTTTTTTACATTTATTTGGTCTTATTTTTTTATCTACGCTTGGGTATAAGCTTCCCATAATACAAGGTCCTATTATTTCATCAGTACTATTATTTTTTTTACAAAGCTTTTTACTTGGTATGCTATCTCCTTTTGCAATAAAACTTCAGAAAGTGAGACTAGAGGAAATGGGCATCGGGAGCGTATCTGGTCAAATATTCTTTTGGTCAACACTAGGCAGTATTTTTGGAAGTTTAGCTGCTGGATTTTTATTAATACCTAACTTTGGAATTGATAAAATTATTTTGGGTACCGGTTTTTTACTTATTATTTTAGGACTATTTGGAAACCTTAAAGCACACCTTCGGTTAAAAACTTTTTTAGGAGTAGTCGTATGTATTACTTCTTTGTTTTTTATAAATTCTTTTTCTTTAAACCTCAAAAATGTTACTTATAGCAAAGATAGTTTATACCAAAAAATTACTATTTATGAAGGCATATATAATGAAAAACCAACTAGATTTTTAGTTCAAGACCGCAACTCGTCAGCCGCAGAATTTCTTGACTCTGATGAATTAGCTTATGAATACACAAAATATTATGTATTATATCAAATTTTTAACCAAAATATAACACAAGTTTTAGCTATAGGCGGGGGAGCTTATTCTGTTCCAAAAGATATTTTAAAAAATATGCCTGATGTTAATGTTGATGTTGCCGAAATAGACCCATTAATTTTTGAATTAGGAAAACAATATTTTAATGTTCCACATAATCCAAAATTAAATAATTTTGCCCAAGATGGCCGAAGATTTTTACATGATACCAATAAAAAATATGATTTAATATTCAGCGATGCCTATGCTTCCTTTTCTTCAATACCCGAGCATTTAACTACGCAAGAATTCTTCAAAATGGCAAAAGAAAAATTAAGTGATAATGGTGTGTTTATCGCAAATGTAGTGGGGAGTTTGCCCCAAAAACCAGCATCATTTGCGCTATCAGAAATAAAAACATTTAAAAGCGTGTTTAACAATAGTTACTTTTTTGCGGTAAATTCAAAAGATTCTCCTAAACTGCAAAACTTAATTTTTGTGGGGTATAACGGGAGTGATATCATTAATTTTAATGATGAAAAAATAAAAGATAATAAAAATTATGTAATTAGTGGGTTAGCCGAAAAACAAATAAATTTAGATCGATTTGACTTTACTAAATACCCACTACTAACCGATAATTTTGCTCCGGTGGATTATTTAATATCAAAAGAATTCAAGAATATATATTGATTTTATAAGATTTTGAGACTATAATATCAATTGTCGCTTTCGCAAACCTTGCGGGCTTGCCTCGCCAAAGGTTCGCTTCAGCGAACCAAAGGCGGGTATCGTATATCGGTATTACCTAAGATTTCCAATCTTATGAGAGGGGTTCGACTCCCCTTACCCGCTCCCCCATTATGTTTTACATTTATGTAACCCAAAGTCTAAAAGATAATCGAACATATGTGGGATATACTAATAATCTGGAAAGAAGATTAATAGAACATGACTCTGGTCAGAATAAATCAACTAAAAAGAGAATTCCATTTAAGCTTTTATTCTCTGAAAAATTTGAAACTTCTCAAAAAGCTAAGAAACGAGAATTGTATTGGAAAAACGGAGCTGGAAGAAGAAAATTAAAAAAGATGTTTAACGATGAGCTTCCCCCTTACCCGCTCAAAAATTTGAGCTCAAATTTTCACAGCTCTTTTCAAGGAGAAATCAATGCAAGATTTGCAAATTGTCCAATATGAACCGATGTATTTTGAACAAGCTCTTAATCTTGATGGGCGACCATCAAAACGAAGTGCACAGAAATTGAAGATGCTTGAACTCACTGATATATTTTATGACTACCTGGCAATTATCAATGAAGATGTCTTTGGATTTATCATCATGGAAAATATGGGAGATAAAGTCTCCCACTATATGGTCCAAAAAAATGTGAAAGAAAAACGCAGAGGTATTAGCAATGCTTTAGTCTGGCATGTATTTCATGAAATTGGTCTTGGTGGACACATAAGTCTTTGTGTTAATACTGACAACAAGGGTGCTATAAAGTTCTATGAAGCAATGGGATTTAAAAGATCGGGATACACACCCAATGGTATAAAAAGGGCCAAGACAAATTTTGGTATCAAATTGATTTATTATAATTAAAACTATGTCGTTTGGGTTTTCCAAACGACTTTTTTTCATTTGATTTTTTTCTCTTTAAGTGATAAATTAGGTATAAAGAAGCGTCGGTAGAAGTGTGCCAATAGGTTCCTAGCGTCGTCCACTATCCCGCTCAAACAGTAACCAAGCTCTTTTTTATGGAGTAAACTATGTCTTGGCTTTTTTCTCTCAAAAGCATTTTTCCTGAATTTCCATGGGTGCAAGTAGCAGATGATTGGCTTGCTTTAGCACATCAAAAATCAATAGAACAACAACTAGAAGAAAGGGGGATTAAAAAGGTAAGATTTTGGTATAATATTGCAGCTGGATATATCACAGTAAAAGAATTTGGTATTTTATTGGTGGTAGACCGCGATCTAATTGACCACTTTTTAATGGGGTACAATAAAGCTGAAGAATTGCTTTTCACTTTTGGGCATGAAATTGGCCATACCTTTCATTGCGACCTTACTCAAGCTCCACCAGTAAATATTGGCCCAGAAAAAGTATTCTGTTCTCCTTTTGAAGAACTAGCAAAAGAAGGGGATGCGCTATGTCAATCAGTAGAGCGATTCTGTGATGAATTTGCAGCTAGATGGACGCACATGAATAGTCTATCAAAATTTAGGCAATTCTTCTCGAAAAATAAGAATACTGATCTTCTTTCAGTAAAACATGACATTTATAACCGTGCGGAATAATCCAGCGGTTTTTTTATTTGATTTTCACTTCTTACAATGATAAGCTTGGTTTAAAGAAATATAATAAAATGACACCATCTTCAACTAAACCTTGGTGGAAAAGCGCAATTATTTACGAAGTTTATGTAGATAAATTTGCTGATAATTTTAATGGACTGACTCAAAAACTTGATTACCTCAAGCTTCTTGGCATCAACTGCATTCACGTGCTTCCTCATTACCCTTCACCTATGATTGATGATAGGTATGATATTTCCGACTACACCGGTATCCGGCAAGAATTAGGAACCCTTGAAGATTTTAAAATATTTGCCAAAAGTGCCCACGACCTTGGCATAAAAGTAATTGTGGACTTTGTCTTAAATCATACTTCAACTCAACACCTATGGTTTGTTGAGGTCAGCAGTTCAACAACTAATAACAAGCGAGATTATTATTTTTGGAGTAAAACCGGAACAGAGCTTAAAAAAGCGCGAAACGTATTTAGCAATCTAAAGCCTAGCAACTGGATTTACAACAAAGCAACTGATGACTATTTCTTTTCAACGTTTTATCCAAAGCAAGCTGATTTGAATTGGGATAACCAAGAAGTCTTTGATGAAATGACCAAGATTATGGATTTTTGGATGGATATTGGCGTTGATGGATTCCGATTAGATGCCGCTTCACACATTGTAAAAAAAGAGGGAACTGGGTCGGAGGATTTACCCGAAACCCATGTCCTTGTCAAAAAAATACGCGCTCACATTGAAAAAAAACGCGATGATGTAGTATTAGTAGCCGAAGTAAATGAATCAATTGAAAAAACAAAAGAGTATTTTGGTAATGGCGATGAATGCCACCTTATTTATAATTTTCCAGTAGCCGGTCAAGTATTTTTGGCGCTTATAAATAACAAACCAAAAAACCTGGACCAGTTTATTAAAACACTAAAAGACATTCCAAAAAATTGCAGTTGGTTGAATTTTTTACGCCACCACGATGAAATGTCCTTAAAAACGGTTTCTGAAAAGGAACGCGAAAAACTCTTGCAGTACTTTGACCCTGAGAGAAAACATCTTTTTGGTACAAAAGGAATTTCCATGCGGATTACAACTATGTTTAAGCAAAATAAAGAAAAAATCATTGAATCTTTTAAATTATTATTTAGCGTGCTGGGAGCAAAAGTTGTTTATTATGGCGACGAAATTGGCATGGAGAATATTGAAATTCCAGCAGAAGAAAAAGATACCAGAAAAGCCCTACGCGGAAAATTTGATTGGGATAGCGCAAATAAGCAAATACTAGATTCTGAATCTTTATTTATGAGTATTTCAAATATCATAAAAAATAAAAAAGTGTAAAAACCAAAAACTGCCTTTCTAGGCAGTTTTTGGTTTTCAATTAATTATCTTGCGTATTCTACAACCCTATTTTCGCGAATAACCGTTACTTTAATTTCTCCCGGATATTTTAGTTCTTCCTCAATATTTTCAGCAATCTGCCTTGCCATTTTTTGTACTCCTAAATCATCCACTTTGTCTGACTTCACAAATACTCTAATTTCTCTTCCAGCTTGAATAGCATAAGTTTTTTCAACACCTTCAAATTTATTTGCAATATCTTCTAGCGCTTTTAATCTTTGCAAATAATTTTCTATAGTGTCTTTTCTAGCTCCAGGACGTGATCCTGAAATTGAGTCAGCAACTGTAACTATTACAGATTCTATTGAATTATGCGGATAATCCCCATGATGAGACCGCATTGCTTTTATAACCGCGTCAGATTCTCCATATTTTTCTAAAATCTTAATTCCAATTTCAATGTGCGAACCCTGAATTTGCTGATCAAGCGCTTTACCTATATCGTGAAAAAGAGCGCCACGTTTTGCAACTTGGCTATTAGCTCCTAATTCTTCTGCAATAGTTTCAGCAATTTGAGCTACTTCCATTGAGTGTAATAATACATTTTGACCATAACTTGTCCTATAATATAGTCTGCCCAAAATTTGAATAAGCTTTTCATTCACCCCTAAAATACCCATATCATAAATTGTCTTATCTCCCGCTTCTTTTATTTTTTGAGAAATTTCTGCGGTGGCTTCTGCAACTTTTTCTTCAATTTTTGCTGGTTGGATTCTCCCATCAGCAATTAATTTATCTAGCGCAATTTTAGCAATTTGACGCCTTACCGGATTAAAACATGAAATTACCACTGACTCTGGAGTTTCATCAACTATTAATTCCACTCCAGTTAACCTTTCAAAAGTTTTAATATTTCTGCCTTCCTTGCCAATAATTTTTCCTTTTATGTCTTCGCTTTGAAGCGTAATGGTAGTGGTGCTAAGTTCTTGCGTATGAGGAACCGCGCACTTTTGAATCGCCATTGTAACTATTTCTCTGGCCCTTGCCTGTAAAGTTTCTTTGCCTGACTCTTCTATTTTTTTAATTCTTTCTAAAATATCTTTTTGGTAATCTACTTCAACTAAACTTAATAGTTCTTTTTTGGCATCCTCGCGCGATAAACTAGCAACTTTTTCTAATTTTGTTTCGGCTTCAAGCCTTAAATTATCTAAATTTTCTTTTACTTCTTTTAATTTTTCTACTTTTGTTTGAAGCTCTAATTCTTTTTTATCAAAAGAATCTATTTTACTATCAAGAAGTTTTTCTCTGTCTAAAAGAACTTGTTGAGCCTTCAAAAATTCTCTTCTTCTTTGGTCAACTTCTGTCTGAGCCTTTTCAATAATTTCTGATGATTTAGCTTCTGATTTTTTTATTAAATCTGTTGTTTCTTGTTTTACATCTTGCACTCTCTTTTGAAGCTTTGCTTCCAAAGATCCTGCTCGTTTTTTTGCTAATGACTGGCGCACATAATACCCTATAACACAACCTAGCGCTAATGGTAAAAATATTCCCAATACTGTAATAATTGTTTGTGGTATGATCATAATTTTATTTTATTGTCTAATTTTTAGATAAAAATTTTGACTAGTTAATTATTTTTAATGACTTTGAATTACGAAATGCTTTCAAAGTTAATGAGACTTTTTGTTTGTCTTAAGCCACGCTAAAGGACAAACAAAAAAACTCATCCAATATGGTGAGTTACGAGTTCTTTTATATAATAACTTTCGTTACGAAATTTCCAGATTTTAGACGAGGCAAAGGAAAAATTTTGAAACATATCCACAGGATACGTTGAAAAATTTTACAAAGCCGTAGCTAGAATGTGGAAATTACCGTAGAAAGGTTACTATATGAAAGAACTCTAGTATAAGACACTTCAGTTTTGGGTGTTTGGTGTTGGATATTAGATGTAATACGGTGACGTTTTTCGTATCTAACACCTAAAACCTAGCACCTATTTGGTGGTTCCTATTACTTCATCAATTAATCCATACTGCTTGGCTTCTTCGGCGGTCATATAAAAATCTCTGTCGCTATCTCTTTCAACTTTATCAATTGGCTGGCCTGTATGTTTTGACAAAATCTGATTTATAGATGCCTTAATTTTTATAATCTGTTTTGCAGTAATTTCAATTTCTGTTGCCTGGCCCTGTGTGCCTCCAGAAACTTGGTGTAATAATATTTCTGCATTAGGAAGGGCAAATCTTTTGCCTTTTGTTCCTGCAGCCAAAATTATGGCAGCCATAGAAGCTGTAAGCCCAATACAAATAGTAGAGACAGGGCATTTTAGATACTGCATTGTATCATAAATAGCCAAACCCGCTGTAACCGAACCCCCTGGGCTATTAATATAAAGCTTAATATCTTTTTTAGGGTCTTTTGAAACTAAGTAAAGCATTTGTGCAATTACCACATTTGCATTCATATCAGTTACGGGACCTGCCAAAAAAATAATGCGCTCTTCTAAAAGCCTTGAAAATATGTCGTATACGCGCTCACCGCGTTGTGATTTTTCTACAATAGTTGGTACTATTGGCATTACTTCGAATTTTTAATTTAAAATTTTAAATTTAAAATAAGTAAGTGTCAAAATTTTCACAAAGGAAAATTTTGACGGTTTTAATTATTTAATAAATTCAAATTGATTTCAAATTTCAAATTGTAAATTTCAAATTTTTGAAAAACTCTCTAGTTTTTCAAATACTTTCTCATTAAACATCGCTCCTTTAGTATACTCCTTTAATTCACCTATGTCAAACTTGCCCTGAGTCGCGCCGAAGGGTTTTTCTAGTTGTTCTTTTGAATAACTTTTTAACACTTTACTTATCTCTTCTTCTAATTCCTTCTCTAAAACTTCTATACTTTCTGATTTCCCAATTTGCCTTAATGTTAAAAAGTTTTTAATCCTTTTTTCGGCTTCTAATTTAAATGATTTTTTAATCTCGTCTTCTGTTTTTTTAATAGAAGCTAAATATTGACCAAAATCTATTTTTACATTTTGACTTATCTGGTTTTTAAAATCTTCAAACAATCTTTTTTCTTCGTATTCAACCATTTTTTCCGGTAAATCAAATGCAATTTTTCCTGAAATTTTATTTAATATTTCACCTCTTTTTCTTTGACGCTCTGATTCTTGTTTTTCTAAAGTAATTCCCCCTTTTAAGTTTTCTTTCAAAGCCACTAATGTATCAAAGGCACCTAATGATTTTGCGAAGTCGTCATTAATTTCTGGCAATTCCATTTTTTGCACCAAAATCATTTTTACCTTAAAACTTCCGTCTTTTCCCCCTAAATCTTTTCGGGGAGTATTTTCCCAGCCCGCAGAGCTACGCTCAGCGTTGCTGGCGGGTGGAAACTTCGCAATAAATTCCTTTTCTTCACCTGCTTTCATTCCTATTACATTATCTTCAAAATCTTTTAAAAATCCGCCTTCGCCTAATATAAATCTATCTTTTACTTCCTTGCCATCATTTATATCTTTATTTTGATACTCAATTTCAATAAAATCTTTCGCTTCTGCCGGCCTATTAACTTGTGAAAACTTTGCCCGAGACTTTTGCAAATAATTTAAGGCTTCCTCAATTTCATTTGGCTCAACAGTTATTTCTTTTCCATCAACCTTAGAAACAATTTCCTTATAATCAGGCAGCTTAATTTCTGGTAGCACAGAAACTTTTATTTTAAATAAAAGGGGATTGCCCTTAGCAATTTTTAATATTTGCACGTCTGGCTCACCGATTGCTTCTATGTTATTTTCTTTTAAAAAGGCATGGTAACTTTTTTTCACGGCTAAGTCTCCCGCCTCCATAAGCAAGTTTTCCTTGCCTACTTTTTCTTCAACCATACTAGCTGGTACATGTCCCTTTCTAAATCCATCCATTTTTACATGGTCTTTTAATTGTAAAAGCGCCTTTTCAATATATTCTTGAAATTCTTCAGCGCTTAGTTTAAATTCCACTTCAATTTGAGATTTGTCTAATTTTTTAATTTCTGTTTTCATGGTTTTATAACGATAAAAGATTTGTTATTATTTTGACCATTTTTTCTTTTTCTTGTCTATCACTTACGGCAATGAGTAATGCCAATGCCGTCAATGCGTTGTCATTAATTTTTCTCTCGCCATTTTCTTTATACAAATAATTGTTTCTGTCCAAGAAGTAAACGAACAAAAATGCGCCAGTTCTTTTATTGCCATCAACCAATGGATGGTCTTTGATAATAAAATACAAAAGATGCGCCGCCTTTTCTTCGATTGAATAATATAGTTCTTTTTTATCAAATGTTTGATATAATGTCGCTATAATTCCCTTTAATTTATCGCTATTTTCTGTGCCAAAAAATTCACCGGCCTCCTTTTTAGCCATCAATTCGTCTTTGATTTTAGCAATAATACTCACTACATCTTCATACATTAAAATAAACTTCCCTTTACCATTTTTTAATAACGAAACCTTTTCTTTGTCATACTGCTCAAGCAAGGTTAATGTTTTAGAATAATTTGCCAGTAAATCTAAAATCTCCTGCTCTTGCCCTGCAAGTAAACCATATTTTGATTTCTTTTGCAAAAAGTCAATGGAATTTTTTAATTCATTAAATTTATCTTGCGCCTCAAACAATCTTTTTTCGTTTATTGCATATCCTGTTACCAAATAACGTTTCAACGTGTTGGTCGCCCAAACACGAAATTGTGTAGCTTTTTTAGAGTTAACTCTATATCCTATAGAAATTATAGCATCAAGACTATAGAAATTTACCGGTTTATCAGAATTTGCAATGTGCATTTTTTGCACATTGCTTTCTTCATTTAATTCCTTGCTCTTAAAAATATTTTTGACGTGCTTGGTGATAACACTTCTTTCTGCATTAAAAAGACGACTAATTTGATCTTGAGTTAACCAAACAGTATCCTGATCTAAATTTACATCAATTTTTATTTTCTTATCAGGAGTTTGGTAAATGAGAATTTCTCCTTTTTTTATTTCTTTTTTCACTTGCCTCTGTTATTAATAATTTCGTCTAGAATAGTTTTTAACTCTGGTGAAACTATTCTTTCTTGGTAATACGTAAAAAATTGATCCAAATTTTTATACCCCAATTTCTCGTAAACACTTGCCTGCAAAACTAACTCTAGTTTATCAACCTATTCAACAAACTTTGCTTCAGGAGATTCCTTTTTTTCATATTCAATGTACTTTTGAGGATTTGGCAGTTTTGAAAAAGTTTTTTTAATAGACTCAAATTCCATTTGCTTTCTTTTTTCAGTTGGAACATTGTCTCTTGGGGTAATATCTCCCACAAAAACTTCTCCTAGTTCATGAAACAATCCCAGCTCCATTACTTTTTTAGCATCTAAATCAGGATGATATTCTCTTGCAATGATATAACCCATTAAAGCAACTCCAAAGATATGATCGGCATCGGTTTCACAATCTGATTTTGAGATTCCATTTTGCAGCCAACCCTGGCGATACAAGTTTTTCATCTGCGCAAAATCAAAAAATATATCAATAATAGGATTTGTTTTCTCTGCTAATAATTCGCTGGTATGTTTGTATTTAGTTTCCATTATATATTATCAATTTTAGCTGCCACAATGAAATCGTTTATTGATAAGCCGTTTATAAAGTGGCTCCAAAGGGTGATTTCTACTTTATTGTAGTGAATAGTAATATCTGGGTGATGCCCTTCTTTTTCAGCTAATTCAGCAACTTTGTTTACAAATTTCATTGCTTCAATAAAATCTGCGAATTTGTATTTTGCAGAAATTAATACAGGAGGATTTTCAAGAGCTTCCCATTTGTCACTTAACTCAAGCATATATTCATTTACTTGGTCCTCCGTCAAAAGCTTCATTTCCTCGTGTGACACACATTTTCTTGCCCTGAGCGGCTTGTCCTGAGTCGCGTCGAAGGGAGCCGAAGGGTTGTTAATTAAGTTTTCCATAAATTTATAATTGCGTTAGTAATTTCTATTTTTTATATACTTTTTTTGACCACCAATTTTTTACAAATGGCAGTGACTGTGTAGATACATAATATCCTACGGTAGGAATTAAGGCACTTAACAAAAAATTTTTAACACCAATAAAATAAAAAACGACTGCGGTAATAATGTAAGTTATCACTATAATAAAACCTATACGAAAAATGCTTGTTTCCCACGCCTTATCTGCTTCAACTTTTTTATTTCTTTCTTTTATTAAATTTATTTCTTTTTCTATATCCATAAATTTATTTTTTAATTTCTGTTTTCATTTTTTAAAATATACCCTTGATTTAAGCTATACTCTTGTGTAAGTGATAGCGTTCACAGGGTATATTTAAATATTGGTAAATCTCATTCCTCTATAAATTTATTTTTTATAAACTTTACCAATCCACCATTTTTTCACAAATGGCAACGATTGCGTAGACAAATAATATCCTACCGTCGGAATTAAGGCGCTCAACAAAAAATTTTTGACTCTGATAAAATAGAAAACGATTGCGGTTATAATATACGTCGTTAGTGCAATAAAACCAACTCGGAACAAACTCGTTTCCCATGCTTTGTCTGCTTCAACTTTTTTATTCCTTTCTTTTATTAAATTAATTTCCTTTTCTATATCCATAGAGTTTGATATTTTACATATTAAAATCTTCTTCTGTTAATTTAGATTGGCGCAAAATAGATTTAAAGGTTCCATATGGAATTTCCTTTTTATTTGCTGGGACTATAACAGTTAATGTTGTATTTTTATTATATTTACAAAATTTCACATGACTACCTCTTTGAGAAATATAAAGAAAGTCCTTACTCTGAAGGACTTTGGCAATATGCTTAGACGAATACAACTTAGGCATGGTTTAACATTAAATCAACCAATTCTGGATGCTCAATTTTAGATGTTTTTAGATTTTTATTGTCTTTAAAATATAGAGTCAATGCTTCTTGTAAATTAACTAAAGCTTCTTTTTTTGTGTTGCCGAAACTAGACACATCAACATTCAAACACTGGGCAACATAATACTTGCCCTCTTTCCAAACAATATTTTTAAAACTTATCTTCCTCATATTTTATATATTACTAAAATTTAAACTTAAGTCAAATTTTATTTTTGTTTTCATTTTTTAATATTGTCTTGACGCTTTTCCTGTTTTGTTTAAAACTAAGGGGTACTTTTTACTAATATCTTTACTCCCAAAACTTTTTAATTCAACAATAAATTGCCAACTATCGCCATAATCAAACAAGAACATCATTTTATCTCCCACATTACTCCACACATCTTTTGCTTTTGTCTTTTTTACGCTTTCTGCGCCCGTTGGCTCAAGATTTTCGCCTTCCTCTATCAAGTCAGTAAATAGTTCATATTTTTTCTCCGAATCAAAATATTGATTTTCTTGAATTTTACTAAAAAATCCAAAACAATGGTCAAAATCAAAATTATAAGAATCAATAATCACTTCTGCTAATTTATATAAACTAATATTTTCCAGAACCTCAATTTCTCGAGTAATTTTCGGACTCCGCAACAAACTGATTTTAAAAATATATGTTTTCATTTTTTGACTAGTATTATAAATTTAACGGCCGTCGGATTTATGGTACTTTTTACTTAAAATGGTGGCTGTCCCCATCTCCCCCCATCTCCCGCCCCATCTCCCGTGTGTCCCCATCTCCCCCTAATTTTCTTTTTCATTTTACCCAAAACAACGCAATGATAGCAACTACAAATACCACCATTTCAATAATCGCATATGGGTGCCATTTAAAGTAGATGTTCCTAATCCAATTAGGATCTCCAAATTCTGTATCTAGTTTTTCGATCTCATCGTTTTTCCATATGTAAAAAAGTTTTTGCGGAAACTTTTTCTTGCGAAATGAAGGTTTATAAATATAGAAAAGTGAGTAATGATCTTTAGTAAAAGGATACAACCATTGAACACCCCACCCAACTCCAATTGAATCATGAATAAAATGAGTAAGAGATGCGATTGTAAACAATTCTGCCAAAGAAACACTGAAAAAGTAAAGCATTAGTGCCCCTATGGGAATATATAAAAGAGGATAGTGAAGTCTTTCGCGATGATGTAAAAATTCATTTTTAAAACTCCTTTTTAGAATACATGGTACGACAAAATCTAAGTCAGGTAAGAGGGCAAAAATAATACCAACACCAACAAAAGCCCAACTTATTGTTGCTGAATGTAGTGTACTAACTAATAATACCGCAATAATTCCTAACCCAACATCAAGAAACATATTTTTAACAACAACCCAGAGCTTTTGGCTCGGGGCAAAATAATTAAACTAAAAACGAGACGATTAACAACGCCACAATATTTAGAACTTTAATCATTGGGTTAATTGCTGGTCCCGCCGTATCTTTATAAGGGTCGCCGACGGTGTCGCCTGTGACGGCTGCCTGGTGAGCAAAACTGCCTTTTCCACCTAGGTTTCCTTCTTCTATGTACTTTTTAGCATTGTCCCAAGCGGCGCCTCCAGTGGTCATAGAAATGCCTACAAATAGCCCTGTAATTGTGGCTCCAATCAGTAATCCTCCAAGCGCCTGCGGTCCCAAAATCCAACCCACTAAAATAGGGGCGACTATCGGAATTAAAGCTGGCACCATCATTTCTTTTATAGCCGCTTTAGTCACAATATCAACGCATTTTCCGTATTCTGGTTTTGCCGTGCCCTCCATTAATCCTTTTATATTCTTAAATTGCCTACGAACTTCTTCAACTACTTTTCCTGCGGTCTTTCCCACAGCTCCCATTAAAAAACTGGCAAATAAATAGGGGAGTATTCCACCAATTAAAAGTCCTGCAATTACTTTTGAATTTGATAAGTCAAAACTTGCCATGCTAAACGAACCTGTTAAATCTATAACTTGTTGGCTATAGGCAGAAAATAATACTAACGCGGCAAGCCCAGCAGAAGCTATGGCATACCCTTTTGTAACTGCTTTTGTGGTGTTGCCAACGGCGTCTAATGCGTCGGTGATTTTTCTTATTTCTGGCGACATTCCTGACATTTCGGCAATTCCACCGGCGTTGTCAGTAATTGGGCCAAATGCATCAATTCCAACGACAATCCCAGATAATGATAACATTGACACTACTGCTAAAGCAACTCCGTAAATTCCTGCTAGCCAAAAGCTGATAATAGTTCCAAATGCAATAAGTAAAACCGGCAAAGCTGTTGATTGCATGCCAAGTCCCAATCCCCGTATAATATTGGTGCCATGTCCCGTTTCAGAAGCTTTGGCAATTGACCTAACCGGGCTGAATTTTTTTGAAGTGTAATATTCTGTAATAATAAACATTCCGGTCGCTACCACAAGTCCCACTAATGTTGCGCCATATAAATTGTTTACTGGAATGTTTTGCCCTGCCATTATTTTTGAAATTAAAAAGTAAAAAGCAATGGCAGATAATACTACCGAAACTGCTAATCCTTTATACATAGACCCCATAATTGATTGGCTCTTGCCGAGTTTTACAAAGAAGCTTCCAATAATAGAAGTTAAAATCGAAATACTACCTAAAAATAAAGGTAAAATAATAAATTGATCAGCTCGTGGAAATAATAATGCCCCTAAAATCATCGTAGCAACCATTGAAACAGAATATGTTTCAAAAATATCAGCGGCCATACCAGCGCAGTCTCCTACATTATCTCCTACTTGGTCTGCAATAACAGCAGGGTTTCTTGGATCGTCTTCTGGAATTCCTTTTTCAACTTTACCTACCAAATCTGCCCCTACATCAGCGGCTTTAGTATAAATTCCGCCCCCAACTCTAGCAAACATTGAGATTAAACTAGCGCCAAATCCCAAGGCAATTAGCCCTTTAATTCCTGTTGTATAATAGTATCCTGATACCGCTAATAATCCCAAGCTTACTACCATGAGTCCTGTAACCAATCCTCCCTTAAATGCTAAGTCTAATGCGTGTCCTAATCCTCTTTTTGCGCCCTCTGCTACCCTGGTATTGGTTTGGGTTGATACCCACATGCCGATAAATCCTGAAGCGCCCGATAAAACCGCTCCAATTAAAAATCCAAAAGCCATAATCCAGCCCATTAAAATCCACAGTAATAAAAATAGCGCTAACGCAACAATCGCTACGGTTTTATACTGCCGCTTTAAATATGACGTAGCTCCTTCTTGAATAGCTGCAGTAATTTCTATGGCTTTATCTTTTGCAACGGGGGCTTTATTTATTTTTTTAATTAAGAAAAATACGAACGCTATGGCAAATAATGAAACAATAATTGGAAAATAGGTTACCAACATGAATTATTCTAATTATTCTAATTGTTCTAATTATTCTAAATAATGTCTAAGTTTTAAAACTTTTGGCATTAGGAGATTTAGGATTTGATTAGGTCAATTAGTATAATTAGGTTAATTAAAAATAATTTAATTACTTAGTTTCTTCTGGTTTTCCCTCCGTTGAAGCCTCTTCTACTTTTTCCTTGTCCTGAGCCACGTCGATGGATTCGACAGGAGGTTCTTCTTTTGATTCCAGCGCCTCTTCAACTTCTTTTGTTTTTTTAGATTTTCTAATTTTTCTTTTAGGTTTTTCTTCTTCACTTTTTTCATCTTTGTTTCCGCTTGATTCCGCGTTAGTTTCCGCGTTTTTCTGTAAAATAGGCTTATTCGCTTTTACATCAATTTTCCAACCAGTTAAATTTGAAGCCAATCTTACATTTCTGCCATCTTTACCAATAGCTAAAGACAATTGGTCTTCATTAACAAAAACTACCGCTGTGTTTTTATCTTCTATTTTAACTCCTGCAACTTTAGCGGGAGATAACGCATTAGTTATAAATTTTTCTGGATCTTTATCAAAAGCAATTACATCAATTTTTTCACCCCCCAATTCATTGATTACTGCCATAATTCTAGTTCCTCTTTGTCCAACACAGCTTCCTATTGGATCAATTCTTTCTTCTGTTGAACTAACCGCCATTTTTGTTCTAAACCCTGGCTCTCTTGAAATTGAATTTATAACCACAATTGAAGAAGAAATTTCTGGGACTTCTAATTCAAAAAGCCTTGAAACTAATTTTGGATAAGCGCGAGATAAAAGCACCACAGATCCTTTTGGGGTTTCCTGCACTTTTAAAATATAAAATTTTAATCTTTGACCTTGCCTATAAAATTCTCCGGGAATTTGCTCTTCTTTATTTAAAATTCCCAAAGTTTTGCCTATATCAATAAGCGCTGTATTACCCTCTATTCTTTGCACAATACCTGAAATGATTTCGCCTTCTTTTGACCTGTACTCTGAAGCAATAACATCTTTTTCGGCTTCTCTTATTTTTTGCAAAATAACCTGCTTTGCTGTTTGAGCGGCAATTCTTCCATAATCCTGCTTTGAAACCAAAGGGATTTCTAACTCTTCGCCTAATTTAATATCTAGATTTTTTTTCTTTGCTTCATCTAGCATCACATGTTTTTCAGGATTATAAACAACTTTTTTAGGAGCCTCTTGTCCTTCCACAACTCTATCAAAGTCCTCAGAAGGCATTATCTTTTTTTCTTTTAATGCTTCTATTTCTTCTTCTGTATAAAGCATTGATTCATCAACTACTAATTTTACCTGCCAAAATTTAACATCACCAGATACCGGATTAAACTTTGCTTTTATTTTTTGCCCCTTTTGGCCATAATCTTTTTTGTATGCAGTAGCTATAGCTGCTTCCAGCGTTTCTATAATTACTTCAGGAGATATACCGCGCACTTCAGCAATTTGCCCTAATGCCCTTTGAAATGATTTTATATCCATATGTATGAATTTCTAATTGACCTAATTATACTAATTAATCTAATCAAATCCTAATGTTAAAATATCTAATGCCTAAGACGTAATTTAGAAATTAGCAATTTAAAATATTGGGCATTGATTAGAATAATTAGAAATTAGTATAATTAGAATAATTTAAAAAAAGATGTCCGTTTTCAGACGGACAAAAATTAATTCAGATTATTAATTACTTTAATTTTAGCAAAATTAAAAACTAATGTCAACGTCTTATAAGTTTTTCTAAATGAAAAAGCTCTCCGAAGAAAGCTTTGCATATGAATTGGGGTGTTGGCGTAGTGGTGGGTGTGGGGGGAGTGAATGAAAGAGCTGTGTGAACTCACTTTTTGAAAATCAGAAGATCTTCAATTAGCTTGTTCATCTTGATTGTAGCAAATCATAAAAGGGTGTCAAGTCTTTACCCTGTGGATAACTTTTTTGAGTGCTGTGTCTTTTTTTCTTTTTCATTTTGATACTTTCTTTTCTTATATAAATAAAATGATGTATGGTAAACAGGCAATGAGAGTAAAAAGAAAAAACCTGATGACCAAGAAAAATAAATTTCGAAAGAATTTTTGCTTTTGAAAATTGCGCCGTATACCATTATTAAAAAAGCAAAAATGGCACACAGCCAAATTGGCCCCCATTCAATCAACCAATCTTTTATTGACTTCGCATTAGTCTCCTTAGTCAACAATCAACAAGTCTAATAAACTACAAAATCCATTATACCATAAAAATAAAAATTACCTAATTTCCACTAACTACGTTTGAAAAATAATGGAGTTTTGCGTTTCTTATATTTTCATTAATTAAAATTCCAACAACGTCAATTTGATAGGGATAATTTTGCTTAAATTTATTTTTCCCTAACCAAATTTCAGCCATCTGCCGTAATTTTCTTTGTTTTTTATAATCCACTTTTTCTTCAGGGAAAAACCCTTCGACAGGCTCAGAGCGAGAATTACTATTCCCAAGAATGGACGGCCGTCCATTCTTGGGAATAGTTTGCAAAATGGTTTTTACTTCAACAAAGTGAATAACTTTATCATTCTTGCCAAACAATTTAAACTTTTTACGAGCAATAATATCAATTTCTCCAAAACTTATCCTATAGTTTTTATCCAAAATATTATACCCTTTTTTAACAAGATATTCACAGGCAAGGCGCTCCCCTAAATCTCCTAACTCTTTAGTACTCATTATTTTACTGTTCAAAAAAATTTACTTATCTCTTCTATTTTCATTAATGTACGCATATCCGAAGCCTTTTTCTTGCATTATTTTTTGGTTATGAATACTATCTCCGTGATGCCAACCCATAATTGAAATGATCGGTTTTAATGACTTCTGTTGATACTCTGAAATAGTTTTAACCATTTGTTCGTCTCTAAAAGGCATTACTTCATTATCTGCCCCAATAACTCCAATAAAGTAATCCGGCTTGTTTGCGTATTTATCTGGAAATTGCTTTGCAATTTCTTTTAATTCACCCATGGTTAAATCACAACCAACTATCTTAAAACTTATTTTATTTGCTGCTAAAATTAATTTAATATCTTCAGGGGGTAAATTTATAAGTTTCATACCAACCCTTTTAAAATCGTAATTTTTATCAAAAACTCTGTCATTTTGTTGCTCAAACTTCTGGGTTTTTGGATTATATATCCATCCATTCCAAAATTCACTAAGTACATATTCTGGTTTAATAATATTAATTAACTCTAATTGTTTTTCCGTAAATTCCGTATTAGTATGTTTTTCTCCAAGCACAACCACAGAAATATTATCACCAAATTTTTCAATGTGGTATTTTTTGTCGTTCCATTTATCTAATTGTTCAGCGGCTATAAATTCTTGCTTATGAAACTCTAATACTCCTTCATTATTTTCTATCCATTTTCCTTCTTCTGCGCTTAATGGCTCTTTTTCTGGCATAATTATATTATATATTGGCGGATATAATTTCCTTAATTTTTACAAATAAATCTTCGTTACTTGTATATTGAAATGCATGTAATCCCGCGCTTTTTGCAGCTTCAATATTTTCCATTTTATCATCCATATAAATAGCTTCTTCTGGCTTTACACTAATTTCTTGCAGGATTTTTTTGTAGCTTTCTTTGTTATTTTTACTTAATCCTATTTTTGCAGCCGAATAAATACCGTTAAACACGGGTTGTAAATACGGCTCAAATTGCGGATCTTCTTGGATGAGTTCACTGGTAAAAATATATATACTGCAACTATTTTTTAAAGACGCGTAAAAATCTAATAATTCTGTATTTATCTTAAAATAATCAAAAATATTATAATTTTCTTTTTTGAAACTTCTTTGATATAACCCATTAAGGCTTCCCTGATAGCTATTATCTTTTGCAAAAAAGATAACTCTGGAAAAATCGCTAATAATAGTTTTTATCATTTGTTGAGTTGTGGGTACAATTGGCTATCAATGGTTCTTTCAAAACATACGCGCCCCGATGCATGATCCCAATTTTGAAGTTCTTGAGGATATGCTCCATATGGAACTGGAATAGATTTTGGAGAAACTCCCGAGCGATTACCATCTAAATTAAAAACCGCGCATAATTCAAAATTTAAATTTGCAGCATTTTTTATATTGTATTCGTAGGGCATATTGGTTTCTGGGTCTTGAGGTGCAACATAACCAGATATAGAATCATTTAAATCTGATAAACTTTTTGGCATTTGACCTTTTCTTTGCCAATAGTTTACCACTTGGTATTGAAGGTTTTGCAAGTCAGAAATTCTTTGCTGGTCAAATTGAATTAATCTTGCCTGCTTAGGGGATCCTACAATAAAAAATGCGCCAATAACTGAAATTAAGATAATAACACTGGTTGCCCAAACAAAATACTTTGATAATTTTGAAGGAGTGTTTCTTCTTACGTCATCTAGATAATATCCAAAAATAATTGCGGCTACTACTAAGACTGAAAGGGCTTTTAAGATAAAACGCATAGTTATTTCTCCCCCTAAAAAGGTATTGATGACAAAAATTAAGTCTCCAATAATAACCAATGCGGCAACAAAAAGGGTAAGGTAAATGAGCCATTTTCTTACCTTGGATTCCCTTACCTGTGACTCTTTTGCATAAATGTTATTTAAAAACCATGACACTAAAATAAATACGGGGAATACGATAAACAGCGATGCTAGGGCAAACCTCATTGAGTTGGTAAATCCATAATTATAGTTTAAGGCATCCGGGAAAAAATAATTTATGTACTGCCAGCATAACGTAATAAAACTAACGGCTGACCAGTATAGGGTAACCATTGCCAAAAGATGCAAAAACACATCGCGCGGTAAATTTCTTTTAGGCATACTATTTGAATTTATAATATTATTTTCCATATTTTTTATTTTAATTATAACTTTAAATTACGAAATGCTTTCTTGGTCTTTTTTTTAAATCTGGAAGGTGAAAATTTGATCTGCCTGCGCGTAACACGCAGACAGGTAGAATTCTAAAATGTAGTGTGCTACATTTTAGAATTATTGCGAATTTTTAACCCAGATTTTAAGAAAAGACCTCGAGACACAGGCGCAATCGGCAAAGCCGATTCGCCCTGTCTGGAGAAACTTGCCTTTCCAAAGGGCATTTCGTAATTTAAAGTAATTATATGTTACTTGTATTATACTACTTACAAAAATTAAATGGTATAATGGAGTTATAATAAAAGGTCGTTTTTTCAAAATAAAAAATTAAATTAAAAAATAATATTATGGATGAAGTACAAAAAGCAAAAGTAATGGCAGACTGCTCATGTGGATCAGGAAAAATGTATGGAGCATGCTGTGGAACAATGGAAAATTGTTTTTGTGGATCTGGGAAGCCAGTAGGTCAATGTTGTATGGCTGCCCCAAAAGAACACGGGGTTGATATGGATAAAGAATAACTTGTTAAATTAAAAAACTGCCCAAAAAAATAATGGGCAGTTTTTTAATACTCTCCTTCTTTCTTATCTTCTTCATCTTCACTACTTTCTGTTAAAAATCCGCCGGCCTGTAAGCTCCAAAGTTTTTTGTACAAACTATTTTCATTACTTAGTAATTCACTATGACTTCCTTGTTCAATAATTTTGCCATTGTCTATGACAATAATTCTGTCCATTTTTTGGATTGTGGATAACCTGTGGGCAATTACAATTGTTGTTTTACCCGCCATTAGGGTATTTAAGGCGTCTTGAATAAGCATTTCAGAATGGGAATCCAAGCTTGAAGTAGCTTCGTCTAAAATTAAAATCGGGGCATTTTTTAAAATAGCCCTTGCAATGGCAACTCTTTGCCTTTCTCCACCAGATAATTTTATGCCACGCTCTCCAACAAAAGTTTCTAAACCAAAAGACAAATTTTTTATAAATTCATCGCAATGAGCAAGCTTGGCCACTTTTTCAATTTCCCGTTTTAACGCGTCAGGTTTTCCATATCCAATATTTTCTGCTAACGTGCGATGAAACAAAATAGGGTCTTGGGGCACCAGTGAAATGTTTTTACGCAAACTATCCTGCGTTATCATTTGAATGTCTTGGCTATCAATTAAAATTTGACCCGAAGTTGGAGAATAAAGACGCAATAATAATTTTACAAATGTGGTTTTTCCAGCGCCAGAAGGTCCAATAATCGCTACTTTTTCACCAGGATTTATTACTAAATTTATATTTTTTAACACTTTGCGAGTTTTATTAAAGCTAAATTGCAACCTGCTAAATTGTATCTTACCATCTTTTACTTTCAATTCTTTTGCTATTGGCGCGTCAGTAATTTCATGAGGCAATTTCATAATTTCAACCATCTCTTTAGCATCAGCGTAAGCGCTATACACATCTCGGATCATTCGGGTAAAGCCCCACAAATCATCCATCATTTTAATTAAATATGCCTGAAGTAAAACGAAGAATCCAACTGTTACTAATCCTTGTTTCCAATATTTAATGGTGAAATAAAATAATAAAAATTCTATGGCAAACCCTAGTAAAGCTTGGACAGCTTCTATAAAAGCAGACAAATTCCAATTAAATTTAGTAATACTTGCCTGCTGGTTGGTAATATTTTTATACCCTTTTGATTCAAAATTAAATTTACTGAACAGTGAAACCGTATTTTGATTAGTAATCGTATCTGCTAAATAAGCGGTTGACTTTGAATCAATTTCTGCAACTTTCAAATCATATTTAATTTTCCAAATAGAAAACAAAACATTAAATACTATAAAAATAATTGCCCAAATTAAAATAACCAACGCCACCAAAGTATTAATGAAATATACAATAGCGATAATCGCAATAACTCTTATAGCAAGTGAAAGCATATCCCAAAACACCTTATCGGCTATTCTTTCAAAAGACCTTGCAAAACGATTCACTTTTTGCACTAAAGAACCGGTAAAATTATTAGTAAAAAATCCATAGGAATGCTTCATCAGATAGTCATACGCTTGCTGTTTAAGTCGCGCCATGGTATTTGCCTGAAAATTACTATTACAAAAAGCATAAAGGCGATACAAAAGCCAGATCACGCCGTGAAAAATAGCAATTTTGATAATAATCCCAATTAAAGATTGAGCAATAATATCTTTATCTTGATTTAAGGTAATAACATCAAAAAATTGTTTATAAAAAAGTGGAATGATAACCGAAACAATATTAATTAAAACCACCAAAAACAACAAAAAAAACAACGACCATTTTTGTAGTCTTATTCCCTGCCAAAAAGCTTTTGAAATATCCCAAAATCCTACTTTGGGATATATAATATTTTTTTGCTGTTTTTCCATTTTTTACTTAACCCAATACTTGTCTTTTGTAACTTTATCCTCTTTTTCCTGCACCACTTCTTTTTCTTCTTTTGATTTTTCTGCTAAACTTTTTAATTCTTTTTCACCTAATTTACCCAAATTTTTAATTTCTTTTTCTAAGAATTCTTTTGTATTTTTTTTAGGGTCGTCTAGGACATGTCCTAATAGGACATCTAAGATTTGTCCCACCATTGGCCCAGGAGAAACTTTTAAAATTTCCATTACATCTTTTCCGTCAACTTTTAACATTCCAACTGAAATTGGATCCTTAGAAACTTTTTCAATAGTATATTTTAAATGCCTTAACTTATAGGGTTCTGCCTTTGGGACACCAGAGCCAATTCTATCGGCTTCTCGTAATTGCAACAACTCCTCCATATTTTCCGGGCCCATATTTTTTACCAATCTCCTTACTGAAGATTCTGAAACTTCGTCCACATTATAATAAAACATATGGTACTTTATCAGTTTTACAATTTTTTCTATTTCTTTATTAGAAAATTTTAGCCTATTTAAAATCTGAAAAGCCATTTTAGCTCCTATAACCTCGTGGTTATAAAAAGTAGAATTTATGCCTTGTCCTACTTTTACTCTTGGTTTTGCAATATCATGAAAAAGCGCGGCCAGTCTTACATAAATATTAAATTTTTTATTAGCAGTGTATTCTAAAGCTTTTAAAGCATGCTGGTAACAATCATATATGTGATGTTTATTTTGACCTACTCCATAATTTTCTAAAAGTTCAGGGAGAATGAATTTTAAAAGTCCCAATTCTCTTAATAATTCTATTCCATCTGAAGCTTTTTTTGACATGATAATTTTTAATAATTCATCTTTTACCCTTTCTTTTGAAATTGCTTCCAGCCAAACACTATTTTTTATAATTGCCTCAGCAGTTTTTTCTTCTATCGTAAACTCCAATGTAGTAGCAAATCTTACAGCTCTTAACATCCTTAACGCATCTTCAGAAAACCGTTCATCTGGATTACCAACTGTTTTAATTATCTTATTTTTTAGATCTTCTTGTCCATCAAAAAAATCTGTAATTTCTCCCGCCATCCCTTTAACTACGCTCAGGGCAAGTGCGTTAACGGTAAAATCCCTTCTTGCTAAATCTTCTTCTAAAGTTTTAGCGAACCTAACTTCATTAGGATGCCTTTTATCTGAATATTTTGTCTCTAAACGGTAAGTAGTAACTTCAATTTCTCCTAATGCTGGTTTTTTAGATCCAGTATGTACGGTAACCGTTAAAAAATTATTTTCATAAAAACTATTAGGGAACACTTTCTGTATTTCTTCCGGTTTTGCATTAGTAGTTATATCCCAATCTTTAGGATTTTGATTAAGTAAAAAATCACGTACGCATCCGCCTACGATATATGCCTCAAACCCAGCTGTTTTAAGCTGGTTTATTATGTTTTTTACTTCTTTAGGGATAGTCATAAAAAATTATTCTAATTATTCTAATTTCTAATTGTTCTAAATAATGACTAATCCCTAATTCCCAAAACTCTTTTGATATTTTGGATTTAGGATTTGATTAGGTTAATTAGCATAATTAGGTTAATTAGAAATTAGTTGTATTCTATCTTAAAAATTGCATTCTTTCAAATTAATGGTAAAATATTGTAATGTGGTCTTCGTAAAAATGCCCTCGTGGTGAAATCTTGCCCGCCTAAATTTTGCCTCCATGGTGAAATGGACATCATTACTGCCTTCGAAGCAGTCGTTGGGAGTTCGAATCTCTCTGGAGGCACAAAGTAAAAATTAAACATCAAAAATTAAAGATATATATGAAAAAAGTTTTAATAATATTTTTTGCATCTTTCGTGCTTTTATTTTTAATTCCGAGCATACCTAAAGCGGGTGCAGCGGCTATTTGCGACGAATCAGATCCTTCCGGTACATTTAACCCAAATACCCCAATCAACCAAAAATTAGGATTAGTGCCTTGTGGAAACGCAGTGAATGCTAGTAGTGGTCCTGCTTGCCGCTGTGAACTAACTCATCTTTTTGTATTAATTGTTAATGTCTATAATTTTATCATATTGTACATAGCAACTCCTCTGGCGGGTCTTTTAATAGTAATTGGAGGTGTACTATTGCTTGTTTCAGCTGGAAATCCGGGCCTTGCCAGTATGGCAAAAAGAATAATATGGGGCGCAATTATTGGTGTACTTTTAATTTTTGGAGCATGGCTAATTATCAATATCGTTTTGCAAGCAATAGGATATGCTGGTGCTTGGAGTTCTCCATTTTAAAAATTTAAAAATTGACCCATACGAAAGTTTTACATATGAAACTTTCGTCGGGCTCGACAAAATTTCTTTTTTAAAAAGAAATTTTGTATAGAGCCTCCATAATTTAATTGGTTTTACACCATTTATGTTTTGCCTCGCTAACTTAATCTTGCCCCCATACCAATTTAAAAATATGCGCCCGTAGCTCAGTTGGTAGAGCTCCCGACTCTTAATCGGATGGTCACAGGTTCGATCCCTGTCGGGCGCACCACGTAGGAAATTGTAAGCGGTTTTGGTTCGCCTCGCTTCGCTCGGCGACTAATTTGTATTCAATTTTGGGGGTAAAAACGAATTCACGATTTCGCAAAATATGGTTCGAGCCGATGTTTTTCAGAAATGTTGGCAATTCGGAAAGATTATCTGTCTGAATGAGATTAGTGGCTTGATTTAAGGATTTTACGAACTCACGAGCCGGTTCGAGCCAAGACAACCCTTTTGTCTCAAAGTCGGTGATTTTCTCGTTTAGCGCGACCTTTTGGAAAATGAGAATATCTTTTTTGGCGGCGTATTCTTTTTGCGTGAGAGCGTCATCAAGATATGCGTCAAGCAATTTTTGGAGCTTCGTTTCAACTTGCGATAATTGATTTTTTAGATTTATCACTTCATCTTTGGCTTGTTCCTTTGCCTGTTTTTCTTCCATGTCGAACGCCGCCAAAATTTTCTTGGTGTCTTGGCTCGATAAAGAAACTTTTTGAAGGAAGTTTTTGATTTGTTCCACTAACTGATTTTCTCCAAGATACTTTTCTTGACACGCGCCTCGTTTCTTTGTGCAACGATAGTAAGTGTAAATACCACCGTTGCCTTTAGCGTATTGTGCGGTAATTGAGCAACCACACGAGGCACATTTCATTAAGCCAAGAAAAGCAAAATTATGTTTTCTATCGGGACGTACTTTCCCACGTTTCGTCATAACTTCCTGACATTTATCAAAAAGTTTCTTTGAGATTAACGGCTCGTGCGTTCCATCAAACATTTCCCCTTTGTATCTCATGAGGCCAATATAAAAAGGGTTTTGCAGAATATGTTGAACATTGCTCAAGGATATTTTGTTTCCGGCATTTGTGAGTAGTTTCTTTTTCTCACACCAATTTGCGAAAAAGTTAAGTGGGTATTCTCCGGTGACATACATCTCAAAAAGTTTTCTCACTTTAGGGGATTTGTCGCTATCAACATCAATACCGCGTGTCTTGGGGTTATTGAGATAGCCCACCGGAGCCCAGCTGGGTCAAACACCATTCCTGATTTTTTGCCGCAGACCTCTTTTTACATTCTCTCGCAAATTATCTACAAAATATTTACTCTGCCCAAAAGCAACGCTGAGCATGAACAAGCCTTGTGGTGTCGGCTCAAACCAAAAGGTGGGAAATTTGAGGGACTTAATCAAGCCGCGATCTACAAAATGAATAATCTTTCCGCCATCAACACTATTCCTCGCCAATCTGTCTGGGTGCCATGAGATTATCCCATCTGCTTTTCCGGATTCAAGAATTGCCAACATTTCTGCGAATTTCATTCGCCCAGGTTCTTTTGCGGTTTTGGCTTCCTGAAAGGAAGCGACAATTTCAAGTTTTTCTTTGGCGGCATACTCTTGCA
>Ga0209542_10000519_pt1 | contig 92973 bp, 104 predicted proteins | sample RifCSPhighO2_01_FD_184028 | JGI IMG/M metagenome (GOLD analysis project Ga0209542, IMG submission 184028) | Soil microbial communities from Rifle, Colorado - Rifle CSP2_plank highO2_0.1 (SPAdes) (version 2) | ecosystem: Environmental > Terrestrial > Deep subsurface > Rock core/Sediment ...
CCAGTCTTCATTGAATTTGGCGCAGGAAGACCTGGCTTTGCTTTTGGCCGGAACCCGGCCCGAAAAAATAACGGCCCAGGAAGCATCGGTTGAAAATTACCGGGCGCAACTTGTGAAGACTTTAATACGGGCGCCGATTTCGGGCATAGTTACAAAACAGGATGCCAAGGTAGGGGAAATAGTCGGCGCCGCGTCGTCGGTCGTTTCTTTAATATCCGAATCCAATTTTGAAATAGAGGCCAACATTCCGGAAGCCGATATCGCCAAGGCTGTTACGGGCAACGAAGCCGAGGCCACGCTTGACGCTTATGGCGGCGGAATAATTTTTAAGGCCGTGATTTCTTCGATTGATCCTGCCGAGACCGTCCTTGAGGGTGTGGCGACCTATAAAACAATTTTACAGTTTGTGGAAAAAGACGAGAGGATAAAATCGGGAATGACGGCCAATGTAGACATAATAACCGAGAGGCGCGAGAACGTAATTTACATTCCGCAAAGGGCGGCAATAACCCAAGACGGCTTGAAGATAGTAAGAGTTATTGATGGAGGAAAAATTAGGGAAGTTGCGGTTGAAACTGGAATAATTGCCGAAGGAAATATTGAGATAGTTGTAGGGCTAAATGGGGGCGAGGAAGTAATAACTTTTATACCCGAAGGTTTTCTCCCGAGTTCCGGATCCGGCTTCGGCGGACACTTTTAACATTAAACTTAATGGCGCTGCTTGATTGTAGAAACCTTGAAAAAGTTTATGTAAACGACGGGCTTGCCACTCCGGCGCTCGGCGGGGTTTCTTTTAAGGCGGAATCGGGCGAGTTTGTCGCCATAATGGGGCCCTCGGGTTCCGGCAAATCAACTCTTCTGCATATTCTTGGTTTTTTGGACGCGCCTACGGGAGGCGAGTATTTTTTTGACGGCAAGACGGACCAGGATTACTCCGCGGAAGACATCGCGCATACGCGCAATAAAAAAATGGGTTTTGTTTTTCAGGCCTTCAACCTTCTTTCGCGAACAACGGTTTTGGAAAACGTAAAACTTCCTCTTTTATATTCAGGAAGAAAAGAAAGTGAGTGGGACGAACTTGCGCGCAAAGCCGTTGAGGATGTTGGGCTTATTCACCGCATAGAACACGAGCCATCGCAGCTGTCGGGAGGCGAAAAACAGCGCGTAGCCATCGCCCGGGCTTTGGTTAACGAGCCGCAGATTATTTTTGCCGACGAGCCGACCGGAAATCTGGATTCAAAATCGGGGCAGGTGATTATGGAAATTTTGCAAAAACTCAACGAAGAAAAAGGGCATACGATTTTGCTCATCACTCACGAAACTTACACCGCCGAACACGCCCAAAGAATCATCACAATGAAAGACGGAATGATTGAAAGCGACCGAAAGGTTGATCACAGGTTTAAGGCCGATCATTTCAAAAAATAAAATTCTTATGCTTTTCACACACACCGCAAAAACGGCTCTAAACGGACTTAAAACAAACAGATCCAGATCGGCGCTAACAATTTTAGGCATTGTTATAGGGATTACGGCCATAATTTTGGTTGTTTCCGTGGGACAGGGAGCGCAGGATCTGATTTTGGGTCAGATTCAGGCGCTGGGTTCAAAAACCATAGTCGTTTTGCCGGGCAGAGAACCGTCGGGACCCACCGATCCGTCAATAGTCGATTCTCTTTTCAGCGACTCTTTAAAAGAGCGGGAGTTGAAGGCGCTTCAAAATAAATCCAACGCGCCCTACGTTAAAAATATAATGCCCATAATTTTTGGGACCGATTCCGGAGTTTATGAAGGAGAAACTTTCAGGCTGACGATACTCGGCGTTTCGGAGCTTGCCTCGGAAATTTTTGATTTGACGCCCAAAGAAGGGAATTTCTTCACCGCAGAAGATGTCAAAGGACGGACCGATGTTGCGGTGATCGGCTCAAAAGTTAAAGACGAACTTTTCGGCGCGTCCGACGCGGTTGGCGAAAGAATAAAAATAAAAGGACGCAACTTCCGCGTGATCGGCGTTTTGCCGTCAAAAGGACAGGTTTCTTTTTTCAATTTTGACGAGACTGTTTTGGTGCCCTACACCACGGCGCAAACTTACGTGTTTGGGATAAAACACTTCAACCGCTTGGTGGTTGAAGCCGAATCCGAAGATAAAATAGATCAGACCGTAAGCGACATAGAAATAACTTTGCGGAATTTGCACGGCATAACCGATCCGAAAAAAGACGATTTTTTTATTGAAACGCAGGCCGACATAGCTGAGCGCGTGAGCACCGTAACGAATATCCTGACTTTGTTTTTAGCTACTATCGCCGCCATCTCCTTGCTTGTCGGCGGAATCGGCATCATGAACATAATGCTTGTTTCGGTAACCGAACGCACGCGCGAAATAGGATTACGCAAAGCCGTGGGTGCTACAGAAAAAAATATTTTGATGCAATTTTTACTCGAAGCCGTTTTTTTGACAGTCACCGGCGGAATTATCGGCGTAATTTTGGGCGCCTTGCTTTCATTCGCGGTGGCAATAGTTCTCAGCCAATTCGTCGGACTTAGCTGGACTTTCAATTTTCCGTTTCTGGCGGCATTTTTGGGCTTTGTCGTTTCGGCTTTAGTGGGTCTTGTTTTCGGTCTTTATCCGGCGCGTGAAGCCAGCAAGAAAAGCCCGATTGAGGCGTTAAGATATGAATAATTATAAATATAAAACGGGGATTCTGTTGTTTTTGTTATTACAGGGCGCGGTTTTGTTTTTAATGGGCCAGCCGGCAATTTGCGAATGCGGATATGTAAAAATCTGGGAAGGCGTTGTTTTATCCGAGGGGAATTCACAGCATCTGTCTGACTGGTATTCGTGGTCGCACGTTATTCACGGCTTTATTTTCTATGCAGCGCTTTGGTTTTTCTTTCCGAGGCTTACGTTTTGGCAGAAACTTTTAATTGCTATGGGTATTGAAGTCGGGTGGGAAATCGCTGAAAATACGCCGTGGGTGATTGACGCTTATCGCGAGCAGGCGTTGGCGCAGGGTTATAATGGCGACAGCGTCATTAACTCCGTTTTTGACGCCTTATTTATGGTTTTGGGTTTTAGTCTGGCGCTCGTTTTGCCGATTTGGGCCGTGGTCGTAACCGCATTGGCTCTTGAAGGCTGGGTTTTATACTCAATTCGCGACAACTTAACGCTTAATATTTTGAATTTTATTTATCAGTTTGAATTTATAAAGTGGTGGCAGTCGGGGTGAGTTATGGAAAACGCACCCGAAAAACAATTTTCTGTCGGATGGACGCTTTTGCGCGTCGCCTCAATTTGGCTGATGTCCTACATCGGTTATTATGCCTTTTTGCCTGTTTTTGGATTCGGCTCCGGATACAACGGAAGTCCCGTTGCCATAACTGTTTATTATATTTTTTGGATTGTTGTTTCTTTAATAACATTCCGGCATATTTTTGAGGACTGGAGACCGATTGAAAATCGCTTAAACATTTTTTTGTTTTTGGCGGTTTCCTTTTTGGGGATGGCGATTTTTGCGGCTTATGCCATTCCGAACCTTCCGTCAATTGTGTGGACCGAGCCGTGGGCTCCGCCGGAGCTGATGGTTGCAAACTCCTGGTACTTTTTGCCTAAAGCCGCCGAAATTTTTTTACAGCAGCTGCTTATCGCCGCTCTGGTTCTGACGTTTTTTGAAAGAAATTACAGCATGCGTTCTATAACTTGGTGGTGCGTAATTTTATTCGGCGGGGCGCATTTCTTGCTTGCCTTTGGCGGGGTGCCCGCGGGGTATGTTATTCGTTTTACACTTTCCGCGGCCATTTTTGGGGCAATTTTTCCGCGCCTGATTTTGCGCGTCCCGAACGGTTTTGCGTATTCTTACACTCTCCACTGGGTCTATTACGCGATAACCATCGTTATGGCGCACACCGTTTCGCCTTACGCTGTTTTTTGACCTAAAAAACACATCTCTAATTCGAACGAATTAGAAAATAGATAAAACAACAAGCGAAGACAGATAAAAATTATGTTAATTAAAGTAAAGGTTTTTGCCGGTTCAAAAAAAGAGGGGATTTTACAGAAGTCCGAAAATAGTTTTGAGATTCACGTGAAAGAAAAAGCTGAACGAGGCGAAGCCAACCGCGCGGTTACTCAAACCCTCGCGGAGTATTTAAAAATTTCGCCATCCAAAATACGAATAGTAAAAGGTGCCCGCAAGCCCAACAAGATTTTTGAAATTCGTTAAGACTCTTGCGGGAGGAGGGTTATTGTGATAATTTGAAGGAGGATTTGGGTACGCGCGCAAAGGAGGGATTCATGACGACAGAAGAATATGAAAACATGACTACCCATCAAGAAATAGTTTTGCTTGCGCTCGCAACTCTCATTTTGGCCCCCCTTCTTTCTGCCATAGACGCTATTTTGGCGCTGGTTGTCGGACTTATTTTAGGTCTTATCTTGGTTGTCGCCACGTGGTGGCTGGAAATGAGCGCGGGTTTTTACTGGGCCATTGCGGCATATATCATCTTCGCTCCCGTAATTTCTGTTTCCGCGGCGGAAGTTTTCCGCCTTAATGAATAATTCTTAAATTCGCCGAATGGTTTTCAAAAAACCACAACTAATTAACCGCCCCGCTCCCCGCGAGGCGGTTTTTTATTTTTTCAATATACCCCATATTCGTACGAATAAGAGAATAGTTATGATGCGGGGTTTTTTGTTTTTTGCGCCGGTTTATATCATTGATCTTGACTTTTTGCGCACATTAACTTATTATGGGCGCAGAAATGGGTTGGTGGAGGAGCCAAAAAATGCGCGTGGAAAGTTTGGGCAGAAGGGCACTTTTTCTTATCCCGTCTATTAAAGTATATAACAGCAAATATTCAAAAACGCGGCGAGGCATTGCCAGAACCATCCATAATTTTTTGCTTGGCACTTTTGGCGGATACACCTGCGCTTCAGGAAACATTTACGGCTATTTTACTTCGGAATCCGCCGAATATGACGAGTTGAGAGAATTCAGAGTTGCTTTCAAGGAAGACGAGAGAAGGACCAAGGTGCCCAAACTTCAAGAATTTCTTGCGCGCATTTGCGAAGACATTGGCGAAGAGTGCATTTATCTTGAATGCGGCGAAGACGCGATGCTGGTGTATCCTTAAGTTTGCGATTCTTTAGTTGCCGTCCCGCTTCCCGCGAGGCGGTTTTTTTATTAGAATTAAATCGTTATGGAACCGCTGGCTTCAAAGATTAGGCCCAAAACCTTGCGTGAATTCGTTGGGCAGGCGCACTTGGTGGGCAAGGGAAAGCCGATTTACGAGGCGGTAAAAAAACGTCACCTCTTTTCATTTATATTGTGGGGGCCGCCGGGAGTCGGAAAAACTACCCTTGCTAAGATTTACGCCAAAAATTTGGATGCCGAGCTTCACGAACTTTCGGCGGTGTCTGCCGGAAAGGACGATGTAAAAGAAATTCTGGGAACGAAGCAGGGAAAACTCGGCGAAAAATCAAAAATTCTTTTTCTTGACGAAATCCATCGCTTCAACAAAGCCCAGCAGGATTTTTTATTGCCTTTCGTTGAGTCGGGCCGGCTTACTTTAATAGGAGCCACGACCGAAAATCCGAGTTTTGAAGTAATCCCGGCGCTTTTGTCTAGATGCCGCGTTTTTGTTCTGAACGAATTTAGCGAAAAAGAGATGGAGAAAATTATCTCACGAACAGGTTTTAAAATAGAAAAAATATCAAAAGATTGGCTAATTGCTATGGCCAACGGAGATGCTCGCCAAGCTCTAAATTTACTTGAAGCGACCGACAATTTATACGGTAAAATTACTTTAGATACGTTAAAAGACGCGCTTCAATCAAAACATTTACGATACGATAAAAAGGGGGAAGAGCATTACAACACCACAAGCGCGTTTATAAAAAGCATGAGAGCAAGCCAGCCGGATGCCGCTCTTTATTATCTTGCGCGAATGGTGGAAGCGGGCGAAGACCCGAAATTTATCGCGCGAAGAATGGTAATTTTTGCGTCCGAAGACATCGGGCTTGCGCAACCTACGGCGTTAGTTGTCGCAAACGAAGTTTTTCGGGCGGTAGAAACTATCGGGCTTCCGGAATGCGCCATTAACTTGGCGCACGGCGTTGCATATCTTTCGCAATGCAAAAAAGACCGAAGGGCTTACGACGGGCTTATGTCAGCAATGAAAGACGCAAAAGATCACGGAAATCTGCCAATCCCTTTAAAAATCCGAAACGCCCCGACAAAACTTATGAAAGATTTAAACTACGGCGAAGGATATGCTAAGTATGATAAGGATGACTATATGCCCGACAAACTCAAAGGCAGGAGGTATCTTAGAGATAAGTAGGTGTTGCCAATAATTTTTTCAGGAGTATAATATGAATATACATGAATTCTGTTTTGGCTAAATTGCTTTTAATCGGCTTCATCGCAATCGCGGTTTTCGGTTTTTTGGCTATGGGACACAGTTTCGGGGAATGGTGTCTGGCGTCAGCGGCCAATCGTTCGGCTTGTCCGGCCGGCATAGGCGGGGCGGTTTCTTTTTACGCCAACGCTTTTAAGAGTTTTTCTTTGGCCGTCTTTGCCGTGGCGGGCACGGTTTTGCTTGTTGCCGTTTTTGAAGCAATATCTCGGTTTACGATCGTTTCTCTTTTACCGAACCTTTCCCAAGTAAATTTTTATCATCACCCAGAATTTTTTAAATCCTTTTCTGAAACGCGCGCGCTTCGCTGGCTTTCTCTTCACGAAAACAGCCCCACATCCGCGTAAAGCCGTGATATAAAAACGCCAGTCGGGCGGTTTTTGTGTCGCGGTTCCCTAACCCCTCAAAAGGGTTATTTTTATTTTTTACTTCTTAAAATATGCAAAAAATTATTTTAACTTTAGCTGTAGCAATTTTGATTGCCGGGGGATTGTGGGGGTTGAAATACGCGCAGCCGCAAAAAAGCGAGACGCTTTCGGCCTCGGCCGGACTTCTGAAGCTTGATGAAGAAATATATGACTTCGGTTCAATCTCAATGGCGAAAGGCAAAGTAAATCATAAATTCAAAATTACCAATTCCGGAACCGATCCGCTTAAGGTGGAAAAAATTTATACTTCCTGCATGTGCACGGAGGCGACGCTGATTTTGGGCGGGAAGAGTTACGGGCCTTACGGAATGCCCGGGCATGGGTTTGTGCCAAGAGCCGATCAAACATTAGCACCAAACGAAGAAGCCGAGATTCTTGTTGAATTTGACCCCGCTGCGCACGGCCCGGCCGGCGTCGGATATATTGAAAGGGCGGTTATAATTGAGGACGATTCGGGTCCGATTGCCGACTTTATGATTAAGACAACCGTAACCCCGTAAAAATTATGAACCCCAGACTTGTTTTTTTGGTTGTTCTGGCTATTTTATTTACCGGCGTGATTGTGTTTTTCAGATTCGGAGGCACGGGAACGGAAATTTTGTGGAATCTGTCTGATGGCGGGAAGTGGATGTTGCCTTTGGTTGGAATCGCGGCTCTGATTGACTCAATCAATCCTTGTGCCTTCTCGATTCTTTTGCTGACCATCGCTTTTCTTTTCACTCTTGGCCAGATGCGCTCAGGCATTCTTCGCATAGGCGGTTCTTACATTCTCGGAGTATTCGTGATTTATGTTTTGATCGGCCTTGGAATTTTACAGGCGTTGCACTTATTCAATACCCCGCATTTTATGGCTAAGGTGGGCGCGAGCTTATTGATAGCTTTCGGCGCGATAAACGTTATTAACGAATTTTTCCCGTCCTTTCCGATTAAACTTCGTGTGCCCCACGCGGCGCATAGAAAAATCGCCGAACTTATGGAAAAGGCATCTATGCCCACCGCGTTTTTTCTTGGTGTGCTTGTGGGCCTTTGCGAATTTCCCTGCACCGGCGGGCCATATCTTATGGTTTTAGGGCTTTTGCATGACCAAGCGACTTATTTGAAGGGGCTGGGTTATCTTTTGCTTTATAATCTTATTTTCGTTTTGCCTCTTATAATAATTCTTTTTATCGCAAGCGAAGAAAAGTTGCTGGCAAAAGTCAGAGAGTGGCAGTTGCGCGAGAACAGGCTTATGAGATACGGCGGGGGAATAGCCATGATTTTGCTGGGCGTAATAATTTTCTTTCTCTAACAATATGGACATTATTATTGCTTTGATTCTGGTCGCGATAATCACCATAAGCGTTAAAGCCGTAAGCCGTTTTTTGCCGTTTTCGGTTTGCGCGATTTGTATGGGAGTTTCCGGAGCGTGGGTTTTGTTGTCGCTTGCGATTTTAACTGGTGTCGTGCCGTCGAATCTTTATCTGGACGTGATTACACTTTTGATGGGCGGGACGGTTGTGGGGATTGCGTATCAGGCAGAAAAAAAATTCGGGTGGCGAGGCGAGAAGGCGTTTTGGTCTAAGTTTGCCGTTATCGTTGCTGGATTTTACGCGGCCCACGTCGCTGTAGGCGGTTTGAGTTGGACTGTGTTCGCGATTGAGTTGTTTGTGCTGGTGATTCTTGCTTATCTGTTTTTCATCAGGCAAGATGGCGCGAATTTAAAATCGCATTCGGCGAAGGTCGAAAAATTGGAAAAAGAATTAGAAAATTGCTGTTAATAGTGAGCGTAGTCGAACTATAGTATGAAAAAAAATTATTGGATTTACGCTGTCGTTCTTGCCGTAGTCGCTATCCCAGTCTATTTTTTCTGGCCAAAGGACGAAGTAAGTGGAAAACATGACGACTTCGCGCAATGCCTTACGGACAGAGGCGTCATAATGTACGGAGCTTACTGGTGTCCGCATTGCCAAAATGAGAAAAAGGCGTTCGGCGATTCGTTTAGATTCGTAAATTATGTTGAGTGCACCCAGGAAACAGGAAAATGTCTTGTCGAAAAAATTAACGGCTATCCGACTTGGATTTTCAAGGACGGCCGCAGATTTGAAGGCGAGATGGGGCTTAAAAGATTATCTGAAGCAAGCGGATGTTTATTGGAGGATAAAAAATAAAAATTATGGACACAAAAAATTATTTTAATTTGCCGGTGGCCATGGTCATAAGCTCCTTAATTCTGGGCGGGGCGTGGATTTATACCCAAAGTCCGATATCTGGAGGGAACACGGCCGGTCTTCTGAGTCAGACGCACGAGCAAAGCGGAATCGTGCTTCCTGTGAAATGGGGGGATTTGGGAGCGAAAATAATAAGCGTCGGCGTGATTGACGCCGAAAAATTTGAAGCGCTTTACGCCGGTCGTGGCGGTTTGGATGAAGAAATACGTAAACTTCTTTACGATGAAAATAACGGTAATCTTAAAATTACGGCCGAAAACTCCGGCGCGGTTTTAAACTTGCTTTGGGCTTTGGGTCTTGGCAACAGAAATGATATTTTAATTTATGGACCGATGACGACTTACGACGGCAAAAATCCGGCTTCGGTAGAAGAAATGTTGGCCAAGGCTTCTGGATTTGCTTCAACTGGAGGCTGGACCCTGGCCAAAGGGCACGCGATGGAACACTACTCGAGACACCCTTTTGTGATTCTTAACGAAGAACAACAGGAATTGGTTGAGCGTGTGAGCAAAAATGTTTATAGGCCCTGTTGCAGTAATTCAACATATTTTCCGGATTGCAATCATGGCATGGCCATGCTTGGACTTTTGGAGTTAATGGCCTCGCAGGGCTCTTCAGAAAAAGAAATGTACGATTTTGCCGAAAAGGTCAATGCAGTGTGGTTCCCGGAGCTTCAGAGTTCCGGATGCGATATTGGCGCAGGTGTTCCACAAACTCAACCAAGCGGTTGCGCTATCTGATATAATAAAGTTATGGAAAATAAAAAAATTTACACTTGCCCGATGCATCCGGAAATAAGACAGGATATGCCCGGGATGTGTCCGGAATGCGGAATGAGCCTTGTTAAGGCAATAACCAAACATCAAGATGCAATAACCAAACATCAAGATGCAATAACCAAACAAGAAATGAATGATAAGCATGCCGGGCACAGCACGCAGGCGTTTTTGCGCAAATTTTGGGTGAGTTTGGTGCTTTCCGTTCCGGTTGTTCTTTATTCCAAAATACTTTTTGAGCTTTTCGGGTGGTCCGCGCCCCCGTTTTACGGGTCGGCTTATGTTCCGGCGGTTTTGGGTTCAATTATATTTTTCTACGGCGGATGGGTTTTTTTGGCAAGCGCTTACCGCGAACTTAAAGCGCGCCTTCCCGGAATGATGACCTTGATAGCCGTCGCCATAGGCGCGGCTTACATTTATAGTATTTATGTCGTTTTGGCCGGTAGAGCGGAAGAAGGACTTTTTTGGGAGCTTTCCACGCTGATAGCCGTTATGCTTTTGGGCCATTGGGTTGAGATGAGAGCGGTTTCGGGCGCGCAAGGAGCCTTACGAGAATTATCAAAACTTATTCCCGACGAAGCGGAGGTCATAAAAAACGGCGAGCCTCAAAAAGTCAGGATTCAGGAAATAAAAGAGGGAGATGTAGTTTTTGTTCGTCCCGGCGCGAGAATTCCCGCGGACGGAGTTGTGATTGAAGGAAAATCGGAGGTGAACGAATCAATGATTACCGGAGAATCGGCGCCTGTTGCGAAAGCCGTTGGTTCAGAAGTCATTGCGGGCACTATTAATAGCGACGGCGCGCTTAAAGTTAAAGTAACCAAAATAGGCGAGCATACTTTTTTGGCTGGCATCATGCGTTTGGTGCGCGAAGCCCAGGCGTCTAAATCCCGACTACAGATTCTCTCGGATCGCGCCGCTTATTTTCTCACACTTATCGCCATAAGCGCCGGAGGCGCGGCGTTCGTGTTCTGGCTTTATAGGTCCGGTTTCGGATTTGCGATTGAGCGCGCGGTTGCCGTTTTGGTTATTGCCTGTCCGCACGCCCTAGGCCTTGCTGTTCCTTTGGTTGCCTCAATTTCTACGACCCTTGCCGCAAAATCCGGATTTTTGGTTAAACAGCGTTTAGCGCTTGAGCTCGCCAGAAAAATTAACATAGTTCTTTTTGATAAAACCGGAACTTTAACAGAGGGCGCATTCGGCGTGGTCTCATTTTCTTCTGATGAAACATTAATGCTCGCAGCGTCGGTTGATGCTAATTCTGAACACCCGGTTGCGCGCGGGGTTGTTGAGGAAGCGAAAAAACGAGGCTTTGAGATTGCGACTACACGGTCTTATAAACGCATCCCGGGAGTGGGCGGAGAGGCGGAAGTTGGCGGAAGAAAAATTTTTGTCGGTCATCGCGGAGGACCCGAAATTGTTGTGGAGGCGGACGGCAAAAAAATTGGCGTTATTAAAGTTGCTGACAAAATCCGCTCGGAGGCAAAATTTGCCGTCGGCAAGTTAAAAGAAATGGGCATAAAAGTCGCTATGGTTACGGGGGATTCGGAAGATGTGGCCAAAGAAGTCGCGCTGGAGCTCGGTATAGACGAATATTTCGCGAGAGTTTTACCGGGCGAAAAATCCGAGAAAGTAAAAGTTTTGCAGGAAAAAGGCCTTAAGGTCGCCATGGTCGGCGATGGAATAAACGATGCGCCGGCTTTGACACAGGCCGATCTTGGAATTGCCATCGGCGCCGGAACGAATGTTGCGATTGAATCGGCAGGCATAATACTTGTGCGAAATGATCCAAGAGATATTCCTAAAATAATAAACCTTTCGCGTCTTACCTACAGCAAAATGATTCAGAACCTTTTTTGGGCCACGGGTTATAATGTGGTTGCGATTCCACTTGCCGCGGGCGCTCTGGTCTTTCAGGGCATACTTTTACAGCCGGCGCTTGCCGCCGCCCTCATGTCGCTATCCACAATTATCGTTGCTTTTAACGCGGTTTTAATGCGCCGGAAAAAGATATAGAATATAATTAAAGGTCTAATTATTAAAATCAGTAAAAATTATGAATACTAAACTTATAGAATGGGTTTTAAGAATAGCGGTTGCCGGAGAATTTTTGGGACACGGTGTTTTTGCCGTTCAGGGCAAGCCGGCGTGGATTGAGTGGTTTGGTATTTTTGGCGTTGTTGACGCGGAGCTGGCTACGCGCCTGTTGTTTTTTATTGGTATTTTGGATATTACTCTTGCGATTTTGGTTTTAATCAAACCTATCAGAATCGCGCTTCTGTGGATGGTGTTTTGGGGTTTTTGGACTGCACTTTTGCGTCCCATTGTCGGCGAGCCGATTTGGGATTTTGTGGAACGTTCGGCTAATTGGGGCGCGCCTTTGGCGCTTTTGCTCCTGGTCGGCTGGCCGAAAACAATTAAAGATTGGTTTAGATAAATAAAAATTTATGGGTTATGGAAATTGGGGCGGAATGATGGGGTATGGCTCCGGAAGTTTTTTTGGAGGATTTTTCATGGTTGCCTATTCGCTTATATTCCTTGCGCTCGGTGTTTTGGCCATAGTCTGGCTCTGGCAGCATATTGATAAGAAATAATTTACTCGAATGTTTAGTCTTAAAAATAAGATTGCGCTGGTTACGGGCGCAAGGCGGGGTATGGGCAGGACTCATGCTTTGGTTTTGGCTGAACAAGGCGCCAAGGTCGTTATTACGGATATTGATGCCGGAGAATGTTCGCTGGTAGTTGAGGAAATAAAATCAAAAGGAGGAGAGGCTGCGTGTTTCAAAATGGATGTTTCAGACGCAGATGAGGTTAATAAAGTTTTTGACGAAGTGATAAAACTTTACGGACGTTTGGATATTCTGGTAAATAATGCCGGAATATATTCTCCAAAGCCGGCTTTGGAAATTAACGAAGAGGAGTGGGATATAATGATGGCGATAAATCTTAAGGGAGAATTTCTTTGTGCACAGCGCGCGGCCAAAGAGATGGCCAAAAATAAGTGGGGGAGAATCATAAACATTACTTCTGTTGCTTCCGGAGGTGTCGGGATTGGTATTGCCGGAGGGGCTCATTATACGGCCTCAAAAGGGGGAATAATCGGCATGACGGAGACTTTGGCAATAGAATTTGCGTTGCTTGGAATAAACGTGAACGCAGTAGCCCCGGGTGCTATTGATACGCCGATGGTTTCAGCGGCTCAAATTCCGGAGGAAGCAATGAAAACAATGCTCGCCGGGATTCCTTCGGGAAGAATCGGACGACCCGAAGAAGTATCGGCTGCCGTTGTCTTTCTTGCATCGGACGAAGCAAGCTACATAACCGGATCCACCGTGTATGTCGACGGCGGATGGCTTGCGGCTTAGTTAAATAATAATTTTATAAAATCATATATGTCTAACGGTCAAAAATTGGCGTTATTTGTTTTAAGGGTTTCAATGGGCTGGGTGATGTTTTATGCCGGAATCGTCAAAATAATGAATCCGGCGTGGTCTGCCGTGGGGTATCTTGGAAACGCGAAAACGTTCGCAGGATTTTATCAGTGGTTTTTACAGCCGAGCATTTTACCGACAACAAATTTCATAAACGAGTGGGCGCTTACTTTGCTTGGTGTGTCTCTGATTTTGGGAATTGGAGTAAGGTTCAGTTCCGTTTTGGGAGCGTTTCTGATGATGCTTTATTATTTTCCGGTTTTGACTTTTCCAGCTATTCCGCCGCATTCTTATATAATTGACGATCATATAATTTACGCTTTGGTTTTGGTTTATTTCGCGGCCGTTCGAGCGGGACGTTACTGGGGACTTGAAAACTGGTGCGCGAATCTGCCTATTTGCAGAAACTTTCCCGGCCTTCACCGCTGGTGGGGGTAAAGCGCATCCGAATGGAATTTAAGGTTTTAAAGAAGTCAAAAAAGAGCAAGGCGCGGCTTGGGATTTTGGAAACAGAACATGGAGTCGTTGAAACTCCCGCCCTGGTTCCCGTGGCGACGCAAGCAGCTGTAAAAACCCTGACTAGCGAGGATGCCGTGGCCGCAGGCTGTCAGATTTTGATTACCAACACTTTTCATCTGCATTTAAAACCGGGCGAGGGAATTGTTAAATCAGCCGGAGGCCTTCATGAATTTATGAGTTGGCCGCGCTCTTTAATGACTGACTCCGGCGGCTTTCAGGTGTTCAGCTTGGGGTTTGGGCATGACCTCGGAGTAGGGAAGAAGATAAAATTTTTTCCTAAAGAAAAAGAAATTTTGGTATCGGAACATTCCCAGCCGAAGTCGGTGAAAATAACCGATGACGGAGTTCGTTTCCGTTCTCCGTTTGACGGCCGTTCTCTTTTTTTGGGGCCGAAGGAATCTATAAAAATACAGGAAGCCCTTGGTGCGGACATAATATTTGCTTTTGACGAATGCACCGCCCCATTATCGTCAAAAGAATATATAAAAAAATCTTTGGCTCGGACTCACGGGTGGGCAAAAATATGTTTGGAATCCAAAAAAAACAAAAAACAATCACTATTCGGCATAACGCAGGGCTCCAATTTCAAAGATTTGAGGCAGGAAAGCGCGAAATTTATAAATTCTCTCGGTTTTGACGGATTCGGAATTGGGGGAGATTTGGGAACAAGCAAAAAAACCACGCGGGACATTTTATCGTGGACACTGCCGCATCTTGACGAAAAAAAACCGAGACATTTATTGGGGATAGGCAAACTTGAAGACATGGAATTGATAATCAAAAGCGGGGTAGACACATTTGACTGCACGGTGCCCACGCATTACGCGAGATCCGGCGTCGTTTTCACAAGCTCGGGCCCGCTTAATTTACGACAAAGCGTATTTTTGAAAGACAAAAAACCCATTGACGCGAACTGTCCTTGTTTTGTCTGTGAAAAATACGCGCGAAATTATATTTCGCACATGCTTAGAGCCAAGGAAATTACGCCACTTAGACTCCTGACTTTTCACAACCTTTTTTATTTTAACGGTTTTATTCGTAAGATTCGCCTGAAAATAAAAAACGGGACTCTTTGATTTTTATCCACATGGTTCCGCCTTGTCACAGCATGGCAGGGCCTTTAATATAGACATATATGGCATTGAAGGATTTGTTTTCGGAAAATAAAAATAATGGAGAGGGAACTTTTAAGTGCGAGAAATGCGGGAAGGAGAAAAATAAAGGCGAGGGCGGTTTTGTCCTTGAGGGCTCCGCTTTTTGCTGTAAATCATGCTGCGGAGACACGGAAAAGGGCGAGCACAAAGAAAAGAAAGACAATGTTTGTGAGTTTTGCTGATCCGTTGAATTTTAGATGAATCGCTCCTACATCACCCGTCTAGTTATAATATTTCTGTCCGCAGCCGGGGTGGGTATCATGGTGTACCTGACTTATGTTTCTTTTACTCAAAACCAGTCTTTTTGCGATATCTCAAAAGAAGTTTCCTGTGACATTGTCGTAAACAGCCTCTACTCTAAAGTATTCGGGGTTCCCGTATCCGTTTTGGGACTCTTTTATTTTGTCACCGTTTTATTTTTGGCTCTTTTAAGCAAAAAAGAGAAGGCAATTAAAACTATTTTTCTCCTGACTCTTTTAAGCATTTTTCCCTCTCTTTATCTTACTTTTACCGAAATTTTCTTTATTAAATCCATTTGTCTTCTTTGCGAGACATCCAAGGTTTTGATGGGCGGAATACTGGCCGTGTCTTTTGCGGCTACGAAATTTTCCGGCGAAAAAAATATTTTTCGGCTGTCGGCTCCCGTTATTGTTGCGGGTATTGCCGTCGCGGGCATAATGTATTTTTCGCAGACGGGAGTTGTGAGCAAAAAAGATTATTCGGAGTTGGTGCAGTGTCTTAACGAAAAAGGAGTCGTTTATTATAAGTCGGTTCGTTGCAGCACATGCCGCAGGCAGGAGGCTCTTTTGGGTTCGTCTTATGCCAGACTTAACTCCGTTGAATGCCATCCGGAAGGAGAAAATCCAAATCCTGAATTGTGTCTTGCCAAAAAAATTTCCAAAACACCGACATTTTTGGTAGAGCAGGAAGGTTTGGAACTTAAAAGGGCGGAGGGCCTTCAGCAGATAAAAGACCTGGCGTCTTTTGCCGGCTGTAAAATCCCGGAATAATTTATGTTTGGCGAAAATCTGACATTGGGAATAATCATATCCGCGGCTCTCATCGATTCAATAAATCCGTGCGTTTTGGGGGTTTTGATTTTTCTTATAGCATTTATGACCCGTCTTTTTGCGAGCGCGAAAAAAATGCTTTTGGGAGGGCTTTTTTACACGTTTGTGGTTTATATAACTTATCTGCTTTTGGGCTTCGGAATTTTGAAAGCCGCCTTAAGCACGGATTTGGCCAGCGCTTTTTATTGGATAGCTGCGCTCATCGCGATTGCGGCCGGTATTTTTGAAATCAAGGACTATTTTTGGTATGGAGAGGGGTTTTCTTTGCAGATGATTCCGGGGGCTTCGGAAAGAATAAAAAGATATGTTGGCTGGGTTGAGACCATGCACACGAGGCATCCGGCGTTTTTGATTTTAACTTTGGCGGTTCTTGGCGTATTTGTTGTTCTGGTTGAATTGCCATGCACTGGCGCGCCGTATCTCGCTATTTTGGGTCTTTTGGCTAAAGGAAAGTATGCGTCGGCTGTTCCGCTTCTGCTCTTATATAATTTGGTTTTTGTTTTACCGCTTCTTTTGGTCATCGCGCTTTCTTATTTCGGAATGTCATCCGATAGACTGGAATCCTGGCGCAAAGAACATCGAGGCGCCATGAGGCTTTTGATAGGCGTGTTTTTGGTTGTTCTCGGCTTTTACATGCTTTATTCGTTAAATCCGGTGTTTTGATTTATGACCGCGCTTGCGATTTTATTTACCATGGCTTCCCTCGGCCTTTCGGAGACGGCTTACTTGATACGCAAACGCAAAGCCTCGGAGCTCCCGGTCTGCCCGATAGGCGAGGATTGCGTTGTGGTATTAAACAGCCGTTACAACAAATTTCTGGGTGTTCATAACGAGTACTTGGGTTTTGTTTTTTATGCCGTCGTTTCTTTGATTGCCGTTCTTTTGGTCGTAGGTGTCGGTCCGAGAGACTTAATGGCATATTTTGCTAAAATAATGATTTTTGGCGCATCTTTTGCTTCGCTCTTTCTTTTATACATACAATGGAGAGTGCTTAAGGCCTGGTGTTTTTGGTGCGTTATGTCGGCCGTCACTATTTTCGTTATGGCCTCGGTTGTTTTAACAAGTAATATAACAATACTATGAATAATTACGCCTTTCATGTTTTGAGAGTCGGAATGGCGATAACTTTTTTGTGGGTCGGCGTTTTGATTTTTCAATCGCCCGAGGCCTGGACCGGATTCATTAAGCCGTGGGTGGCCGATATCCTGATTACCACTCCCGAAAAAGCCATGATTGGAACCGCTATTTTTGATATTATTGTCGGATTTTTATTGCTAATTGATTTCTGGACGTTTTGGGCTTCGTTTTTTGCCGCCTTGCATCTTGCTTTGGTTTTACTTGTATCGGGAATAGACGCGATTACTGTGCGCGACATCGGACTTCTTGCCGGCGCTTTGGCCATGGCTGTTAATTTGTGGCCTGAAAACAAAAACACCCGCTCTTTGTAAGAGATGGGGTGTTTAATTCAGTTTTTCGCGTGATTTGCCCAAAAATGGGTCGTTTGCGCCGAAGGTGCTGACGAATATTATAAAATCAAGGACCGTGGCTCCGATGATGCGGGTTAAGTCGGCTCTGCGGACTTCGCGTTTGGCATATCCCGTCCAGATGCTCATTGCCGAAGGGATATAAACCGTGCAGTGTGTAACCCCGTCGATTTCGTATTCGTTTGTGACCAGCCCGGGCCATTTTCCGCCGATGCCGTATAAATCATCTCTGGTTTCAACTATATATTTGAATTTAGATTCGGTTTTCCACTCAAATTCAAACACCTTTATGAGCATGCCGACTGACTTTCCGACAACCGGAATTTTCAAAACAAACGGATGCCTTTTTGTTATCCTCGAAAGAACCTGAATAGATGACAGCCAGCCTAGGGCGGATATGGATAAAGCCATCGTTGTAATGCCCAAAACATAAGACCAGAATTCCTTCATCCAGGAGTTAACAAAAAGGGATACGAATTTTTCCGCGGGATTAACGAAAAACGGCACAAGTATATAGCCGTGCAGGAAAGAAGCCAGCGAAAAAGTTATAAAAACAATGACGCAAACCAGCAGAACCACCACTGAACCGCGGATGAACACTAAACTGCTCCTGCGGGCAGGCGCTCGGCAAACTCTTTCATATATTCATCGTATGTCCGTTCGTCAATTTGCGGATTTTCCAAAGCATCAATACCGACAACGTCGTATTTTATGACCATGCCGCATGTCCCGCATCCGTAAAAAGCTACTCGTGAAAGGAAATAGATTTCGGGCATTCTTTTGAGAATTCCGGAACATCCTTTTTCTGCGCATCGCATGGGAGTCGTGACAATAGTCATTCCCTGTCCTCCTTTTGTAAATCCAATGATATTATGCTACTGTTACTCCAGATTTTCAAGAGGGGGGCATCAATTGAAAAACGAGGTCAAAGAAATAATTATCACCGGCGGGCCGTGTTCGGGAAAGACCAAAGGAATTGATTTTGTAAAAAAGAAGCTTGAAGAAATGGGTTGGCGGGTTTTTGCCGCGCGCGAGAAGGCGACCGATGTGATTTTGGGCGGAGTTCGCGATTTGCAGGAGCTGGCCAAAAAGGATCCGCAAAAATATCTGGAACTTCAGAAATCTATTTTGCAATGGCAATTGGACGACGCGAAAAATATAAGGAATCTCGCGGATATTTTTAAGGACGAACCAAGAGTTATTCTATACGACCGAGGGCCACAGGACAACAAGGCGTATGTTCCGGAGGGTGTTTTTGACGGATTTTTGAAAGAACTGGGTTTAAGCGCGAGAGAAACCTGTTTTGACTTTGACGCCGTTATTTATATGGTTACGGCGGCTGACGGCGCTGAACGGTATTATAATCTGGCTAATACGGCGCGGTCGGAAAAAGATTTACAAGATGTCAGAGATTTGGATGCAAGAACTCTCGCCGCTTACATTGGCCATCCCCATCTTTACATTATTGACAATTCAACAGACTGGAACGGAAAGTTGGAGCGGCTTTTTAAAGCGGTTTTGCGCGTCCTTGGCATTCCGGAGCCGTTAGAAATAGAAAGAAAGTTTTTGGTTGAAGGCTTTTGTGACGAAATAATCCCAGCGCCGTTTGGAATTGAAATGATCGATCAGATATATGTTGATATTCCTGATAAGGGTTTCGGTGGTCTCAGCGGAAAATCGCGTATTAGAGAAGTTGCGCGTAACGGGTGTCCTGATTTCTACTACTTAGCTCAAAAAAGCGGTGGAGCTTCTCTTGTAAGGGGCGAGCGCGAATTTGATATTCGTGGCCAAGATTTTGATTTTTTGATGCGTTATGCCAGATCAAATCGGATGCCAATTGTTAAAATACGCTATTATTTTGTGTATAAGTACCAGTATTTTTCTCTGGATTTTTTTGTTGATCCGTCGTGGGCCAGAGGATTATACTTGCTCGAAATAGAACTGCTTGATGAAAACGACAAGGTTGAACTTCCTCACTTTTTAAACATTGTAAAAGAAGTTACTGGCGATCCCGAGTACACCAATTCGGCGATAGCCAAAAAAAGATAACTCCGCAATTGCGGAGTTATTTGTTTTTTGGTATAGTGTTAAGCAATGAAACTAACTTTTTATGAAAAAAGACCGAAAGATAAAAATATAGCCCGAATCGTTTTGCGCGAAGGGAATGAGAGTGTCGTCGGCGTTCAGGGCGGAAAGAAGGTTATTTATATTGGTTTGGGTGATGGCTTAAGGTTAAACCGCAGGAAATTGGTCAGTTTGGCCCGAAAAGTTGTTGTTTTGGCAAAAGGAGCAAAAATTTCGTGTGTCGCCCTTGACTTTAAGGACTTTGTTAAAAACTTTGAAGTTGCCGCGAGTGAGCTTGCCGAAGTTTTGGCCGTGAATTTTGAGTTGGCCAATTTTGAATTCGTAAAATATAAAAGCCGGCCTCGCGATGGGTGGAATTTTGTAAAAGAAATTTTTGTTTTTGGAAAAATAATGCCAGAAATTAAAAACGGATTTAAAAAAGGCCAGATTGTTGGCGGAGAAGTGAATGCCTGCAGGATTTTGGCAAATACTCCGGGTGGCGAGATGACGCCGAAAGTCCTTGCCGAAGCCGCCAAAACCGCTTTTAAAAATTTACCCGTAAAAGTTTCTGTTTTGGGATGTAAAGAAATGGGGGATTTAAAAATGGGCGGGGTTTTGGGGGTGGCCAAAGGAGCGAAAGAAGAGCCAAAATTTATAATAATGGAATATATGGCTGGCGCAAAAGATAAACCGGTTGTTTTAGTTGGCAAAGGCGTCACCTTTGATACCGGCGGGTTAAACATAAAAACGGGCGAGGGGATGTATGAAATGCATATGGACATGTCGGGCGCGGCGTCCGTTATTCACGTGATTGCGACTGCCGCAAAACTTAAAATTGCAAAAAATATAATCGGCCTTATTCCCGCGGTTGAAAATATGCCGTCAAATGAAAGTTTCAGGCCGGGTGATGTTTTGCGTATGATGTCGGGTAAAACCGTTGAAATTATAAACACCGATGCTGAAGGGCGGGTTATTTTGGCGGACGCGCTTACTTACGCTAAAAAATATAAACCGAGACTAGTTGTTGATGTCGCGACACTCACCGGCGCGGCTTTAGCCGCTTTGGGCCAGCGGGCCTCGGTAATTTTTTCAAAAGACGACAGTTTGATAAAAACTTTTCAGGAACTGGGAGAAGAATCAGGCGATTACGTCTGGCCGTTGCCATTATGGGACGAATATGAAGATGACGGGATCAAGGGAGTTTTCGCCGATTTGGTCAACGCGCATAAAACCCGCTATGGAGGAGCGATTTTAGGCGCCATGTTTTTGTGGCAGTTTGTGAAAGACGATAAAGCGAAAGCCGGCGCCGTTTTTCCGTGGGTTCACATAGACATGGCTCCGCGAATGACTTCGATTGAAGGCGACTGGTTGGCCAAGGGCGCCGCCGGCGAGCCAACCCGGCTTCTGGTAAAACTCCTTGAGAAGTTTTGAAATGGAAAAATTTGAAAGAGAGCCGTTAACAACGGAAACAGACGAGGAAACGTTCCAACACTACGTTGAGGATTTACGGCTTACTCCAGAGGATTTATTGAAAATAGCTTGAATGAAATGGCAAGGGTTGTCCGGCCAGGAGGCGAAATTCGTCTCGGGCGCGTATTAATCGGAAAAGAATATGAGCCGCAAAGAATTTTATCACAGGGCATTGAAGAAACGTTAAAACATCTAGAGGAAATGGGTTTTGAAGTAGAGAAGATCAAAACGCCATCTGACGATACTTATGAATACGATAGCGACCATAAACCTATAAAGTTATTAGCCGAAGCATATCTCGTAACCATCCGCAAAAGAGAAAGTAGGGGATAAATCTCTTTATTCTATTCTCAAATTCTTGAGAATATTGGAATACCTTGTGTGGGCGTGATAGGATAAATTCGTGAGTGAAAATAATCGCAAACAATATAGAGCGTTAGAGAGGATAGTTAAAGGTTTCGCCAACCATAGGCGGATTGAGATTTTGGATCTTTTGAAAAAAGAGCCGGAGTTGTCCGTGGCTGATGTTTCGGAAAAATTAAACATCAACTTTAAAACCGCATCCGAACACATTCGCCGCTTGCATATAGCCGACCTGGTGCTGAAAAGATACGAGGGCAATAATGTTCGCCACAAGATTACAAACCGCGCCCAATCTATTCTTAAATTCTTGAGAATATTAGAATAGATTTTATGATGGTGGTTTTGTTGGACAATATTCGAAGTTCGCATAATGTCGGGTCAATTTTCCGGACGGCTGACGTGGCCAGCGTTGAGAAAATTTTCCTTTGCGGGATTACGCCGGGGCCAAAAGATAAATACGGACGCATAAATAAAAAATTGGCAAAAGTCGCGCTGGGAGCAGAAAAAAATGTAGCCCACGAACATTGCAAGTCAACGGGCGTTTTGATTGGTCGCTTGAAAAAACATGGTTATAAAATTCTGCCTCTTGAACAGAATAAAAAATCGGTTAACATCTTTAAGTTCAGACCTGTTAAAAAGTTTAAATACGCGCTGGTTTTAGGCGAAGAGACAAAGGGTTTGCCAGAGGGCATTTTAAAAAAAGCGGATAAAATACTTGAAATTCCGCAAAGGGGAAAGAAAGAGTCTCTGAACGTTTCGGTGGCTTTTGGCATAGCGGCCTTTCATTTGTTATATTAGACAAATGAAATTTCTTTCGGATAAAAAATGCGTTGCCTGCGAGGGCGGGACCCCGCCGCTTGAGGCCGAAAAAGTTAAAGAATATATGGCCGAGCTTTCCGGCGGTTGGGAAGCTGTTGACGGCAAAAAGATAAAAAAAGAATTTAAATTCAAGGATTTTAAAGAAGCAATGGCGTTTGTAAACAAAACTGCCGAAATTGCCGAAAGCGAAGGACACCATCCGGATATACATATTTTTTATAACCAAGTTATCGTTGAACTTTTGACGCACGCTGTCGGAGGGCTTTCGGAGAATGATTTTATATTAGCGGCTAAAATAGACAAAATAATTTTATGAATAAAAAAATTACGACACTTTTAATGATTCACGACGACCAAAAAATACTTTTGGGATTGAAAAAGCGCGGATTTGCCGAAGGGCGCTGGAACGGGTTTGGGGGAAAGGTTAACCCGGGGGAAGACATTGGGTCTGCGGCGATGCGCGAGGTCGGAGAGGAAATAGGCGTCAAGCCTTTGGACATGAAAAAGAGGGGAGTTTTTACTTTTGAATTCGAGGGCAACCCGGAACTTTTGGAAATGCATTTATTTTCTGCGACAAAATTTGAAGGCGAGCCGAGTGAGGGAGAAGAAATGAGGCCTCAATGGTACAAATTTGACGAAATTCCTTTTGACACAATGTGGCCCGACGACCGACTCTGGTTTCCTCTTCTTTTCGCCGGAAAAAATTTCAACGCTTATTTCAAATTCCGCGGGCATGACGAAATTTTGGAGCATAAGATAGAAGAGGCATAAAAATGGACGAGTTAAAAAATCAAGTCAATAACATAAAAAAAGAAGTCAGAATCAAAGTTGTCGGTTATATTACCGCAGGGTTTGGGCTGGTGGCCGGTCTTGCCTGGAATGACGCAATTAAATCTTTGATAGAGTTAATTTTTCCACTTCAGAAAAACTCGGTTTTGGTAAAATTTTTATACGCGGGAATCATAACCGTTCTTTTGGTTTCTATAACTATTTATCTGACGCGTCTTTTTGAGAAAGAAGATCAGGTGGTATAGTTTGTATATATGGCATTAGACAAGGCGATAAAGGATTTTCCGAAACAGATTGAATTTGAGCCGGTTGTTGAAAATACGGAAAAATTGAAGCCCTTCGGCTTCGCTCAAGGCAAATCGCGAAAATTCGCGGTTTGCGGAATGGGCGGGTCGCATTTGGCGGCTGATTTGATAAAAATCGCGCGTCCTGACTTGGATATTATCATTCATTCAAGTTACGGCTTGCCGGAGATTGGCGATTTGGACGAGCGTCTGATAATTGTAAACTCTTATTCTGGAAACACAGAGGAGGCGTTAGACTCATTTGGCGAGGCGCTTGAGAAAAAATTAAATTTAGCCGCTATTTCAATCGGCGGAAAACTGCTTGAACAAGCCCAGAACAAAGGCATCGCCTTTGTAAAAATTCCGGACACAGGTATTCAGCCGAGGATGGCCCTTGGTTTTTTCGTTTTGGCTCTTTTAAAACTGATGTGGTGGGATGAAGAAATCGCGAAGGTTAAAAAGATAGCAGGAGATCTGGATTCCGGCCTGGAAGACGCCGGAAAGGAGCTTTCAAAAAAACTCGATGGTAAAATTCCGGTAATTTATACTTCCGGGAAAAACAGCGCTTTGGCTTTGAACTGGAAAGTTATATTCAACGAGACGGCAAAAATTCCCGCTTTTTATAATATTTTTCCGGAACTAAACCATAATGAAATGACCGGCTTTGACTTTACTCCGGAATCAAAAAAACTTTCGCAAAATCTAGCCTTTATATTTTTACGCGACCACGAAGATGATCCGCGAATCATAAAAAGGATGGATATGACTCAAAAACTTCTGGAGGACAGGGGATTTGAGGTTTTCCCGGGATCGAATCCCGGGGTTTCGGGGATTCGATCTCCGTGGCATAAAATTTTTTCATCTATTTTGATCGCCGAATGGACGGCTTACTATCTCGCGCTTCATTGCGGAGCGGAGCCCGAACAAGTGCCGATGGTTGAAGAATTCAAAAAAATGATTAAATAAACGAATGCTTTTTAAAGAGGTTGAAATTGAAAAAAGAGGCTTTGCGCCGTACCGCCGTTTTAACCGGAGTATTTTTGAAAAAACAAAACATCTTGCCAGAAAACTTAAAAAGTTCCGCATTTTGCATATTAACGCCACAAGCTCCGGCGGTGGGGTTGCCGAACTTTTGAAAAGCCAGATTGCTCTTGAAAAAGGCCTTGGTTTGGATTCCAGATGGTTTGTCATTCAGGGCGCTCCCGCATTTTTTGAAGTGACAAAAAAAATCCACAATCTTCTTCAGGGCAAGTCGGGTTTTTTGTCCGCCAAAGAAAAAGAAATTTTTAATTCAGAAAGCAGGAATTTTGGCAGAGACCTGCCAAAATTATTAAAAACGGTTCGTCCAAACGTGGTTCTGATCCATGACCCGCAGCCAGCGGGACTCGCTGATTTTTTATCTGAAAATCAGCCATCAATTTTAAGAATCCATATCGATCTTTCGGCGCCGAATGCCGGAGCTCTTGAGTTCATAAGACCGCATGTCGAAAAATACAGCCGAGTCGTTATTTCAAGGAAGGATTACCGCCCTCCCTGGTTTCCGCTAAAAAAGATAAAAATTATAACGCCGGTAATAGATCCCATGATCGCCAAAAACAAAAAAACGGCGGCCGGACAAGCAAAAAGAATTCTAGTTAATTTCGGAATTCACCCGGAGCGCCCCTTGGTCTCCCAGATTTCGCGTTTTGATCCGTGGAAAGATCCGCTCGGGGTAATTGGCGCGTTTTATCACGCCAAAAAAGAAATTCCGGATTTACAGCTTATTCTCGCCGGAATAATCGAAGCCGCGGACGATCCGGAGGCGTTGGAAATATTCAAAAGAGTCGAGCGATACGCCAAAGGAGATCCGTCAATTTTTTTATTTTCCAATATCAATAAATTAAAAGATATTTCTCATGTGGAATTCATTAATGCCGTTCAGACGGCTTCGGACATAATTTTGCAGAAGTCCATTCGCGAAGGTTTTGGGCTTACGGTAACCGAGGCCATGTGGAAGGGAAAAGTGGTTGTTGGGGGAATGGCTTCGGGCATCATGATGCAGATAAAAAACGGCAAAAATGGATTTTTGGTTTCAGGTCCCGAAGAGGCCGGGCGGAGAATAATTGAGCTTCTGAAGAACAAAAAACTTTGTTCCAGAATCGGGCGCGAAGCCCGAAAAAGTGTCGCGAAAAATTTTTTGGTGCCAAAGTCTTTGGGCGAGCACTTTGAACTTTATTTGGGCGTTGCCAAATAGGCATTTTTCTTATATATTGATAGCGGAAATTATGAACTGAACTTGAGGGAATACTTCCCTCAAGTTGGGAGGCGGAGATGTCCGACAAAGGCAGAAAAGTTGTCTACGGGCCGGCTGATTTGAAGGACTTTGACTACGCGCGTATGCTCGGAAATCCGGGTGAGTATCCTTACACTCGCGGAATTTATCCTGAAATGTACAGAAAAAAGAAATGGACTGTTCGTTTGTTTTGCGGGCACGGAACGCCCTCCGACACCAACGGGCTTTTCAAAATGTTTTTGGCCGAAAATGCCACGGGGCTTTCCACCGCGTTTGATCTTCCCACTCTTATGGGGCGTGATTCCGACGAGCCGATTTGCCGAAGCTCGGTTTGCTGGGACGGCGTCGCCATTGATACCCTACGAGACATGGAAAATCTTTTTGACGGAATTCCAATAGATAAAATCACAATTTCAATGACTTCAAGCGGTCCGGCGGCCGTGATTCTCGCAATGTATATAGCTGTCGCGAAGAAAAGAAACATTCCCTTGGAAAAACTCGGAGGCACGATTCAGACGGACATTTTGAAGGAGTTTATCGCCCAGAAAGAATGGTTATTTCCGGTCGAGCCGAGCATGCGTCTTGTGATTGATATGATTGAATTTACGGCTCTCAATATACCTAAATGGAACCCGATTTCCATTTCGGGCTATCACATACGCGAAGCAGGCGCTACGGCCAAGCAGGAGCTTGCTTTTACTTTGGCCAACGGCGTCGCTTATGTCCGCGAGGCGATAAACAGAGGCCTGAACGTTGACGACTTTGCGCCACAGCTTTCCTTTTTCTTTGACATACACAATAATTTTTTTGAAGAAATCGCGAAGCTTCGCGCGGCGCGCCGTCTTTGGGCGCACATCATGCGCGGCTGGTTTGGAGCCCAAAATCCTAAATCGCAGTGGTGCCGGATGCATGTTCAGACGGCCGGCTGTTCGTTGACAAGGCAGGAGCCGTTAAATAATATCGCGCGCGTGGCGATTCAGGCTCTGGCGGGAGCTTTGGGCGGAGCCCAAAGCATGCATACCAACTCTTATGACGAGGTGTTTCTTACTCCCACCGAAAAGGCGGCGCGTGTCGCCGTCAGAACCCAACAGATAATCCAACTCGAAACGGGCATTTGCGATGTGGCCGACCCGCTCGGGGGCGCGTACTTCGTTGAAGCGCTTACCGATGAATTTTTTGAAGAGTGCATGACTGAAATTGAAAAAATTGAGCGCATGGGCGGAATGGCGGAGGCGGTGAAGCTTGGCTATCCACAAAGAGCTATTCAGGAGGTGTCTACTGATCACGATCAGGATATAGATGCCGGAAAAATTCCGGTTGTGGGGCATAATATCCATGTTCCCGAAAAGATTGAGGAGCCGGAAGGAATCGAAGAAGAGCTCGCGCTTAGGCAGAGAGCAAGAGAAGAACAGTTCGCGCGCCTTGCCGCTTTTAAACATGAAAGATTGATTTCCGGAAAAATTTTCGATACGGACGCAGCGCTTGACGAAGTTAGGCGAATGGCAAGAACAAACCAAAATATAATGCCCTTTTTGATTAACGCCGTTGAAAAGGGGGCGACTCTCGGAGAAGTTGTTAGCGCCCTGAAAGACGTCTGGGGCGTTTACAAAGATGAAGCGGTTTTCATACCCAGGAAAAATTACGAAGACCGGCGGGAGGTTGTGGAAAAGTTCCGTCTTAAAAATCACTTGCGAATTTTGGTCGCAAAAAACGATCTGGACGGACACGACAGGCCGATTTTCATTCTGGCCTCGTTCTTGCGCGACTTGGGAGCCGAAGTGATTTATCCCGGCCTGCATCTTTCATGCGAGGAGCTGGCAAAAATCGCTTCGCAGGAAGACATTGATGTTTTATGCGTCTCAACGCACACCGGAGATGTGCTGAATTACTTTGAGCGATTGGTTTCAGAACTGCGGCTCGCGGGTCTTGATGGGGTGAAAATTATAGGCGGGGGGATTATCCGCGAGTCGGAGGAAAAGCAGCTCAAAGCTCTTGGGGTCAGCGCGTTCTTTCCGTCAGAAAAAGGTGTCCTTGAAAAAGCGGCTAAGTTTCTGAAAGAGCTGGCGGACGGAACCGGCTGAAATTATCCGCCGAGCCATACGACTCGGCGGATTTTTTATTTTATTATTTTATCCGCCTGCGAAAGAATGGGTTGTGAAATGGTTTTTCCTATGGCGTCCAAAGTTTTTTGGTTGATTATAAGCTCAAGTTTTGACGGGCTTATGACCGGCTCGGTTTTCGGGGAATGTCCGCGAATTATGTTTTCAACGACAACCGCGCAGTCGCGTCCAAGAAGGTAGAAATTCGCGCCGTAAGTAAGGGCGACTCCTTTTACGGCCAAGTCCTCCTCGTGTCCCATGACCGGAATTTTAAGCTCGTTTGCCCTTGCGACAACCTTATCTATTCTGCCGACGACCCGTGTATCCGGAGTGTTGTAAAAGCCGTCAAATTCCCCGGGGCGCAGTTTTGCGAGTTCCGCGTCTATTTCCTCAACGCTTTTAACCAGAACCTCTTTTACCTCTATACCGAGGCCCGAAGCGGCTTTTCGTGTCTCTTCAATCGAAAGTTTAGATAAAGAGTTTGCCGGGTCATAAAAAGTCACTACGCGCTTTATGTTCGGGAAGGCCTGTTTGAATATCTCCAGCCGTTTTCCCGAAAGCGCGACCGAAAGATTGGTGCATCCGGTAACATTCATTCCCGGTTCGGAAAAACTTTTTACCAGTCCCGGCCCCACCGGATCGCCAACAATATTGAAAACTATCGGAAAAGATTCATCCACCTCTTTTTTAACCGCGATTGTTACCGGTGTTGCGATTGAATAAATCAGTTTGACTCCCGCGTTTAAAAGTTCCTTTGTTGCGCTTGCGGCCGCGTTCGGGTCGGCAATCTGCTTTATTATAAACTCAACCTTTTCGCCCTCTTTATAATCATCCTCGGCCATTTTGTCCCGCAATCCATCGAAAGCGAGCTTGTGGGAATTTGACGTGTACAAGACTCCAATTTTTACCGGTTCTGTTTTTTTGTCCTCTGTAAGAGGCCATGATATTATTTTACCGGCCGAAAGCAAAGCCACAATTATTATAAGCAGAGCCACCAGCGAAGAGACGACATAAATTTTTTTCATAATTTTATTTTTATTAATTTTTTATTTTATTATTTTATCCGCCTGCGAAAGAATGGGTTGTGAAATGGTTTTTCCTATGGCGTCCAAAGTTTTTTGGTTGATTATAAGCTCAAGTTTCGACGGGCTTATGACCGGCTCGGTTTTCGGGGAATGTCAGCGAATTATGTTTTCAACGACAATCGCGCAGTCGCGTCCAAGAAGGTAGAAATTCGCGCCGTAGGTCAAGGCGACTCCTTTTACGGCCAAGTCCTCCTCGTGTCCCATGACCGGAATTTTAAGCTCGTTTGCCCTTGCGACAACCTTATCTATTCTGCCGACAACTCTTGCGTCGGGCGTGTTGTAGAATCCGTCAAATTCCCCTGGGCGCAGTTTTGCGAGTTCCGCGTCTATTTCCTCAACGCTTTTAACCAGAACCTCTTTTACCTCTATACCGAGGCCCGAAGCGGCTTTTCGCGTTTCTTGTATTGAAAGCGCGGAAAACGCGTTTGCCGGATCATAGAAAGTAACCACACGCTTTATGTTTGGGAATGCCTGTTTGAAAATTTCAAGACGTTTGCCGGAAAGGGAAGCCGAGAGATTCGTACACCCGGTCAGATTCATTCCGGGCTCGGCAAAACTTTTGGCAAAACCGGGACCTATCGGATCTCCGACTATGTTGAAAACGATTGGCGTATCGTCGGCCTCGTTTTTAACCCGCGTTGTTACCGGAGTGGAGACTGAATATATAATGTTTACGTTTGCTTCCATAAGCTCTTTGGTTGCCAGCGTCGCGTCGGAGGGGTCGGACAACTCTTTAACTACGAACTCGACCTTTTCACCGTCTTTGTATCCGTCTTCGGCCATTTTGTCTTTCAGGCCGTTAAACGCGAGTTTGTAAGAGGAGGAGTGGTACAAAACCCCTATTTTGACCGGAGGTGTTTTGTTTAATCCCGGCAGGCCGAATGGGAGTTTGCCGGCAAGCAGTAAAAAAACAAAAATTAAGATAAATAATACGATAAATACCGCTGCGATATAAATTTTATTCATATGACTTAATAATAAAATCCATCCGAATACCGGTCAATGCCGTTTTCTTGTGAGTTGCCGGCGATAAAGAATCGGGTTAGATTTAGCAGAGACTCTTTAAATGGGGCGGATATGGCCAAACGAATCGTGCTTGGCGCGTTTTTTTTAATTTTTACCGTGTTTTACGCTCAATTCGCGCGCGGACAGACTGAATTCTGCGGGAACATAAACATATCGCACTCTTTCGTTGGTGGGTTTAAAAAGGCTCTTCGTTTTGAACGCAGAATTCTGGAACTGGCCAATTTATACGGGCTGGATCCGAACATGATTTTGGCTATAATGCTTTACGAGTCCGGCGGAAACGAAAATCTTGTTTCAAGCGCGGGCGCTCTCGGTCTTATGCAGGTGATGCCGTTAACCGCCAGGGATATTAAAAATAAACACGGAATCACGGACAACCTCGAGGCGGGCATCCGTTATTTGAAAGACTTAAGCCGTGTTTTCGGCGGCGATACCAGCCTGATAATCGCCGCTTACAACGGCGGACCCGGAAGGATTTCGAGAGGGGAGTTCCGTCTTGAAACCGTGCAGTATCTTATGGGCGTCAGCAGTTATTACCATATTTTAGCCGGATACAAATCGTGTTTGCGCAAGGCCGTTGCCGATCTTAAGCTGAGTTTTTTGCCGGTTGATTCCGCCAATAACTCCTGGGAGGCGGTGTCTCTGGCGACAGGAATTCCGGTTTTGGAATTGAGAATGTTTAACCCTTTTCTGGCGCACCGCGTTTTAAAACCCGGCATGGTGATTGTTTATCCCGAAAAGCCCATTGGCGTAAAACCCGGCCTGGTTTATTTACCCGCCGGAGAGAAAACGGCGGTTTGGTATAAAATCAGGCTTGGCGATATTTACCACCATTTAGCCAACATTTTCGGCTTGTCTTACGGCGAATTCCGCCGGATGAATCATCTTTTGTACTATAGCGGCGTGAATTACGGAACGCTTGTGGAAATCACCGGAGCGCTTCATGTCAAATAAGAAGAACGGGGGTTGTGGATAACTCCCGTTTTTATATACCCGGGTTATGATAAAATTAGAATGTAAGGTCGTTTTGAAACCTTTTATTGGCTTTATTAAAAATTTGTCTTATGTGGCAGAACTGGGTTAACGGGGTTTTGGGTCTCTGGATTATTTTGATGCCGTTTTTGGGCCTGGATCCATCACTACACAAGTATCTTATGATTGCCACCGGTATTGTGGTTGCTGTTTTGGCTTTCTGGACGGCGATGGCCGAAGGAAAATCGGGCGGTTCTTCCATGCCCATGTAATCAAACCGGATTTTTGTTGCAAGAGCCCTCCAACCGGAGGGCTCTTGACTTTTTAGGATTTATAATGTATAATTAAGATGTTTTAAACTTTAAGCAGTAAACTCATATACTATTATATATATGTCAGAAAAAGTTCCAAAATTTACGCCCGAAGAGCAAAAACTTCATAGCGAACGGGGCGGTTATGTTGGCGGACAGTCGCGCAGAGGCGAGATAGAACGCGGCGAATCCGGCGATTGGGAATTAACCGAAAAAGGCAAGGAGGCTTTGCATGAAAAGGCGCTGGAAGAAGACGCGGCCAGAGGAAAAGCTGCGGACGAAAAACTGTTTATTCCCGGCCCAGCAGCTGAAAGTCCTGAAAAAACTCCAGAAAAGCCCGAAGCCGAAAAATCAAAAGAATTAAGAATTCACCCTGATTTGGGATATCTTCAGGAGGAAGCAAAAAAAATAGGACCGTTTAAAGAGGGGGCTAAAGAAGAATTTCCCGAGGAGTTAAAAAATTCTTATTTTGAGTGGCAGGATTTGGAGCGTAAAGCAAAAAAGAGCTGGATGCCGAACGAACCATTGTGGAATGAGGCTTTTGCGGCAAAAGAAAAATATCATAAACTTTTGATTGAAAAATCGGAGGTCTCGGAAAAAGAAAAGCCGTTTTATTTGTCTCCGGAAATGGCTCCCGAAGGCGGTCCGCAAAAATATAATATAGAACGTTTGGAAAAAATCGTTGGAATGGAGCTTGGTTTGCAAAAAGAATACGAAAAAAGATTTGCGGCTGAATCAAAAGAAAATCCCGGTTTACTGAAAAAGCTCTGGCGCAATTATTCAAAAATGCCGAAAGGCACGAGAATTGCTTTGGGTGTTGGGATTGCGACCGGAGTTTTTATTTTAACCGGTCCCGCGGTTGGTCTCTGGGCGGCCGGCTCTTATGGCGTAGGCAGATTGGCTCGTTCGGTTGTCGGCGGTTTTGTTGCCGGAGCGGTTTATAAAGGCCTTGATAAACTTGTTGGGCCGTTTGTGGATAGCGCCGCCAAAAAGAATATTGAGAAGACAAAGCAGAAGCAAGCCGAAATGTTAAATGACATAAGAATATCGGGAGTACAAAACGAGCTTTTGTTTGCCAAAGAAAACACGATTCGCGAATACGCCAGAATCGCTCGCCAAAAACAAAGAATTAATATTGAAAAAGCGCTTATTGCCGGCGCTCTGGGCGTTGGAGCGTCATTTGCCGTAGAGCCGTCTTATGAATATTTGGCCGGAAAACCTTCGGCTGGCGGGTTAATTCCTCCGGAGACTGGAGAAAAACCGGTTATTGCGCCCGAACTTGAACGCGAAGCCACTGTCGTGCCCCCCGTGGCCGGAAAAACAGTGGAAGTATTCCAGCAGGAGCAATACTCCGCAATCATAGATCGGGGGGGTAATGTTTGGAAGGCGGCCAAAGAAGTCGCCAAACAGGCCGGACTTTCAGATAAACAATTTGGAGAATCATGGCATAACAGTTTCGTTGATATTCCGGGGAGAGGTATGGTTCACATAAGCGAGATTAATCTGGTTCATCCGGGGACGGAAGTTTATTGGGATGGCGAGACAGAATCTTTTTATGTTAAGGGCGAGAGGATGGGTCCGACGAAAGTTTCGTACGAAACTTCGACTGAAACCGTTCCTGAAAGGCCGTTTGGACATTTGCCGGTTGAAGAAGCTCCGGAAGCCGGTTCAGAAGCGCCGACATTTGCCGAATTGGAAAAAGGATATCCGGGAACAGAGATAGATACGGGAAAATTTGTGTCCGACCGTCTTGCTTCATTCGGAATTGACGAGAGTTATTACGATCAGATTAAAAATTCCAAAGTTAAAGACCTGTTAAAAATCCGCAAAGGAACATTTTGGGATTTGTTCCGGCATTTAAACGACGAAACCGCGGGACGTGTTGATATATATGCCGAGTGGAAGCTGGCGGTTATGGTCAAAACCGAACTTAAAAACCTTCTGCCTTTAGTTGAAGATAAAACAATTGACGAGGCTATTAAATTCGCCGCCCAAAACAGGCATCTTATTAAATAATTTGATATACTAATTTTATGGATAAAACAGTTCAGGATCATCTTTCAAAAAACATCATAACAGAATTGGGTTTGGAAAATGTTCCGCCAAAAAGAATGGAGGAAATTCTTTTGGCTTTCGGAGAAATTATTCAAGGACGAATCAACGTCCGTGTTCTGGACGAATTAAACGACGCCGATAAAGACGAATTTGATAAACTTCTTGGCTCAAAATCCAAGCCGGAAGAATTGGATGCGTTTTTGAAAAGCAAGATTCCCGATTTGGAAAATTTGATCGGGCAAGTTATGGCCGACACCAAACAGGAACTTGTTGAGAAGGCCAAAATTTTAGGTGCCTGATTTTGATTACTTAATAATCGGTGGCGGGATTGCAGGAACTACCGCCGCCGAAACCATACGCCAAAAAGACAAGAATGGTCGGATCGCTATTTTAAGCTCCGAGCCGCATTTTTTGTATTCAAGAGTTTTGCTGCCAGAATTCATCCGCGGAGAGGTTGGTTTGGAAAAAGTAATGCTGCGTAACGCCGAAGATTATAGAAAAAACGGCGTAGAAATTTTTTTAGGCGAGGAAGTTGAAAAACTAAATATGGGCGAATTAAGCCTTAAAACCAAATCCGGCAAAGAATTTAAAGCCAAAAAAATTTTGATTGCTTCGGGCGGACGGCCAAAACCATGGAATCTTAATACCTCGTCTCCCAAAAATATTTTTCGCCTGCAAACACTTGGTGATGCCGAAAGAATAAAGAAATTTTTGTCTGGACGCGGCGCGGGCGAAGCGGTGATTATCGGCGGGGGATTCATGGCTCTGGAATTCATCGAAACACTGATTCACTACGGATGGAGAATAAAGTTGTTATGCGCAAAAAAAAGTTTTTGGCCGGATTTTTTTGATGAACGTGGTTATGAGATTTTGTCGGGCGTTTGGTCGAAAAACGGGGTTGAGACGGTTTTTAACGGCAAAATCACTTCAAATGGCGGGGAATTAACTGCCGATTTCGTGGGTGTTGGTATCGGGCTTGAACGCAATTTAGATTTTATGCCTCACTTGGTGGTCGGACAACTAAGTGGCGGAGTTCAGGTAAACGAGTATTTGGAGACCGGGACTTCAAATGTTTGGGCGGCCGGGGACGTCGCGCGCTATCCGGACCCGTTTTCCGGCAGAAAACGTATCGGCGGGAATTGGTCGGGCGCTTTTATGCAGGGAAGGACTGCGGGCTTTAACATGACAGGTTCAAAAGAGCGATTTAAAACAATTTCGGTCTATTCCATAGGGCACCTTGGTTTGAATATAACTTTTATCGGCGATATCGGTCCATTCGCCAAAGGCGATATCTCTGTAAGCAAAGGTTTCGCCTTTGCGTCGGGCGAAAAAAACGAATACGTAAGAATTTCCACAAAAGACAATCGCGTTACGGGCGCTGTTTTGATAAACGGACAAAGTTTTTTGGGAATAATAAATCAAGCTATAATGAACAAATGGGACATTTCAAGCATTTTCAAAAAGAGTATTTAGTCGTATCGGGCATATTTATCGGGATAGCCTTTGTTTTTTTTGTTTTTGACCGGTCGAGCTCTCCTCTTTATGTTGCTTCGGATCAGGAAGCCGCGCTTTCTTTGATTAAAGAGGAAAAAATTCAGCACATCAGTCCTCCCGAGTCTGTTAAAGCTATATATATGACCAGCTGGGTTGCCGGAACCGGATACTGGCGCGAAGACTTGGCCGGATTTATAGATTCAACCGAACTTAACGCGGTGGTCATAGACGTTAAAGATTATACCGGCCGGATTTCATTTGAAGTTGACGATTCTTATATAAACGAGCTCGGTTCGGTTGAGCGCAGAATACCGGACATCAAAAATTTTATTAAAGAATTGCACGACAAAAACATTTATGTTATCGCGCGCATAAGCGTTTTTCAAGATCCCTATTTCGTAAAAATTCATCCGGAACTTGCCGTGAAAAAGAAAGACGGATCCGTCTGGAAAGACTATAAGGGTATTCCTTGGATTGACCCGGCCGCCGAAGATTTTTGGGCCTATATTGTGCGCGTTGCCAGGGCTTCGGAGAAGGCCGGATTCGATGAGTTGAATTTTGACTATATCCGGTTTCCGTCCGACGGAAACATGAAAAATATTGCTTACGACTATTGGGACGAGACCACGCCTCCGGCGGAAGTCATGAGCGGTTTTTTTGCCTATTTACGCCGCGAGCTAGGGGACGCTGGTGTTCCTCTTTCGGCTGACTTATTTGGCATGACCACCGTAAATTACGACGATCTGAATATCGGGCAAATTTTGGAAAACGCCGCTTTGTATTTTGATTACATCGCTCCGATGGTTTACCCGTCTCATTATCCGACGGGATTCGCGGGTTTTAAGAATCCGGCTGTTCACCCTTATCAAATTGTAAATCAGGCGATGACTGTTGCTTCGGAAAGGCTAATTGCCGCGAGTTCAACGCCGTCAAAACTTAGACCGTGGCTTCAGGATTTTGATCTGGGCGCGGATTATGACGCCGTCATGATAAGAAAGCAAATGCAGGCTGTCTACGATTCCGGCTTAACCAGTTGGATGGTCTGGGACGCTTCAAATAAATATACAAGAGGAGCATATCAAGGTGAGTAGATATGTTAAAATTGAGTAAGCAAACAAAAAGCCGTATGAGTTTTTTCTACTCTTTAAAAAAAGTATCACCGCACCACTGGCTGGCCTTGTTGGTTGCTTTTATGTCCATCCTTTTTTTAATTTTATATACTTACGATGTCCGCTTCTCCAAGGCCGCAACTGGTGAATTTACATTTGTACAGACCGACTGGTCAGGCGGCCTTGACGGCGGAGTATATCCCGCACACCAACTAAATAGGACCGGTTGGACCACGTACAGCGCTCAAGATCAGGGCGTCGCTACCACAACCGCCGGGCAGCTCAAGATTAAAGGCGACACCGCTTCTTCGACAACAGACACAACGGACGCACAGTTTGCCGGCACCCATTCGCAGACAGCCGTGTCTTCGAACGGCATTGTCTTGGATTTTTCCACCCCACCGTCATGGACAACGACCTCTGTTGACACAACGGTTTACACTACCGGTCGAGCTGGACAAAAAATGATGGATGTGCCGGACGCCAATACCATTTTTTTCCATTACGGAGATAATATTGGGACAAATTCATTCCTTGGCAAATCGACTGACGGAGGAGCGACCTTTTCAACCTCCACTCTTTCGGCCGGAGGAAGCGGCGATCCTACTATATCCGCTATAGACGCCAACAATCTTTTCACCGTTTCAATGAATTTTGACGGCGTTAGTTTGTATTCTATCAAAGCCGGTAAGTCCACAGACGGGGGTTCTAATTGGTCTTTCACTACGCTTTCTTCTCCGATAGGATGTTGCCATGGCGATATCTCAACGCACGATTTTGATTTGAATACGGTTTTTACCGCTTATGTAGAAAATACAGGAACAAGTAAAAATTTGGTATTTGGTAAAACAACAGATGCGGGCTCGTCCTGGGCCACTTCTTCCATTGCCAATTCAAATGCTTTCTACGGCACATCCGTATTTGGGGTCAGCTCAAGCGTAATTTATATTCCGTATTATATATATGACGGCAGCACTTATTCTCTGTCTGTCGCCAAATCCTCAAACGGAGGCTCCTCGTGGACGATAACAGCCTTAGACAGTAATATAGAATCTTTTTATGGCAGTTCGGTTTATGCCGCTGACTCCAACAACATTTTTATTAGCTACTATCATGGCACCAATGCCGATTTAAAATTAGCTAAATCAACCAACGGAGGTTCTGCTTGGGCCACATCAACGATTGATTCGGCGGGGGATCGGGGAATTTGGTCGTCTTTAGCCGCCACAGATTCAAATACTGTTTATATAAGTTATTATGACTCCACCAATAATAATCTCCGTTTTGCTTCCACAACTAACGGCGGTTCAAGTTGGGACATATCCAACATAACTTCCGCTACACCCAATGCGAATGCCGCTAATACATCCATTCATGCGCTGGACTCAAATCATATTTATATTGGCTATATTAACGGTGCCGCTCCGCGTACTTTGAAACTGGCCAAATATGTCGGAGAATATAATACGTCCGGAACCTACACTTCGGAAATTATAGACGCGGGGGACTTCACTGACTGGGGAAATGTTTCTTGGAATTCAACTATTCCGACAGGCACCTCTGTTTCTTCGGTTAAAATCAGAACCGGAAGTATAGACATGTCGGATGCCACGGCTTTTTCTTCTTGTGATGCCATCACTTCCGGAAACGACATTTCTTCTAACAGCTGCGTTGACGACGGAGACAGGTATATACAATACGAGGTAGCTCTTTCTACAACCGATGCTTCCGCCACCCCGTCTCTTGACGATATAACGATCAATTTTCAGACATTTTCAACCGAAGCAACTCTTACTTTTTCCCCGTTCGACTCTACGGATTCCGCGAATACCATAAACTCTATTTCTTGGACGGAGAATCTTCCGTCGGGAACCGATACCAAATTCCAAATGCGAACAGCTCCGGATAGCAGCGGTTCTCCAGGAACATGGTCTGACTGGTGCGGGCCGGATAATGGAGGCTCCGGCTGCAGCACAAGCACTTTCTTTACTGACCCAAACGGAGGGGAAACAGCAGACGGCGTGTTTTCTGACGGTACGGACGACCAGTGGGTTCAGACAAAAGTTACAATGGCCAGAACCGCCGGCTCTCAAACCCCTACTCTTTCTGACTTAACATTGTCTTACACCCTGACCATTCCGTCTTTTTCGGACATCGCTTCAACCACAGCGGAGACTTCGGCTACAATAACTTGGAGCACTGATAAACAATCCAGTTCCAAAGTCGTTTTCGGGCCGAGCAGTTCTTATGGATCTACTACTCCTGAGTTTGATGTAGGGACTCGTGTTACGTCTCATGAAGTTTTGCTTCCCGGAATTCTTTCTTGCTCAAGATATCACTTTTCTGTCGTCTCAAGAGATGCATCGGCCAACTCCGCGACAAGCACCAACAATACTTTCGTAACGACGGGATGTCCGGGAGGGGCTACGATAATTTCCCAGACTCAGGAAAGTATAACCGCGGCAGGCGGGGGAACTGTTGAACTGCTTACCGATAGCGTGGGCATGGCTATTACCGTTCCTGCGAATTTCGCCGAAAGCGACGCCACGTTTCAGCTTAAAAAACTTGATAAAACAACCGTTATCTCGTCTTTAAGCTCTCCTACGGGGCTGCTGTCCATAGGCGACCATATTTACGATATAAAAGCGCTTTCGGACACCACAACCACAATAACTTCTTTTGATGAGTCAATAACCGTAACTTTTACGTATTCCGACTCCGACGTTTCGGGCTATCAGGAATCTTCCCTTCAAATTTACAGGCATGACGGATCAGATTGGCAGGCCCTAACCGGATGCTCAGTTGATACGGCCGCGAATACCGTTACCTGTACGACAACCGCTTTTTCAACATTCGGATTATTCGGAGAAGAGGAAGAAACCACAACTACGACAGCAACCGCCGGCGGTGGCGGAGGAGGCGGGGCGCTTCCGGGGACATTTGAAAAACCCTTAGGACCGTTTGGTATAACAATTAATTCCGGAGCAAAAGTTACAAATTCTGGAATCGTGACGCTTGATTTAAAAGCCGGTTCCAACACGGATCGAGTGGTGCTTTCTGACAAACCCAACCTTTCAGGCGCGTCGCTTATAAACTACAAACCTAATATCTTGTGGGCGTTATGTCAGGTGCAGACGGGAATAGTTGAACTTTCCGGATGCGCCGAGGGTTTATATACGATTTACGCGCAATTTTACACCAAATTTTTTCAGCCGTCCGATATTTTTTCAGCAACGATTGAATACAGTAAATCCGGCATAGCCCGGCTTGAACCCAAGCCTGCAACCACGCCTTTGACTCCGGCTTCGATTACGGCGCCAGCCCAGACCGCAATTTCAACTCAAATTCCATCCGAAGTTACACCAGCAACTGCCGCTCCGGTTTTGAATCCCGATCCGCTCGATTTATACCGAGGAATTTATAGCGAATCAGTTTTAGAACTCCAAGAATATCTTGTTGAAAAAAATACCGGACCGGCGGCCAGAGATTTGGCCGAAGAGGCTCCGACTACATTTTTTGGGTCGCTGACGGAATCCGCCCTTGCCGAATTCCAGAAAGCAAATGGCATCATGCCATCAAACGGATATTACGGTCCGCTCACGAGAAAATTTATTGGAAGGTGAAAATGTGGTAAAATAAAAAATATGGATTTTCGGCGTATTCTTTTGTTTTTGGGCTTTGCTTTTTTGGTTTTGCTTGTTATTTCGGGTTTCACCGGTCCGGATGAAGTCGCGTTTGCCGGTTCCGAGCACAATCTTTCCGGCTGGGCGTGGTCTGAAACCATCGGCTGGATAAGTTTTAACAGCACCGAAGGCGGCGGTTCAAATTACGGCGTTACAGCTGCTTCAAACGGCAGGCTTTCTGGGTATGCATGGTCTGAAAACATAGGCTGGCTCACTTTTAATCAAGGTGACTTGGGCGGATGCCCTAATTCGCCGTGCCAAGCCAATTTTGATGACGATAGCGGAGCCGTAACCGGTTGGGCAAGGGCTTTGTCTAACGGCGGCGGATGGGACGGCTGGATTTCTCTTTCTGGTTCAAATTATGGCGTGTCTGCAAATCAATGTTCCTGGAGCGGATGGGCGTGGGGTTCGGATGTCGTCGGCGGGATAAGTTTTAATAGCGCCGACTATGGCGGTGGAATAAGCTACGGCGTAAACGGCTCAGGAGATGCCTGCACCGCGTTTGCGGCGACTCTTTCGGCATTGCCGTCTTCGGGGTACGCTCCATTATCCACAACTTTGACAGGAGGAGTTTCTGGAGGAACAGGAACGATTAACTATACTTTCTGGTGGGATTGTTCCAACGCAAGCGACAGTGTTTCAGTAGCAACCTCTGCCTGCGGGGACCCTACGAATCCTTCAATCGGCGCGAAATTTGACGGAGTTTCAGAAACTTCAAAAGACGCGACATACGTCTATTCTTCCGTCGGGTCTTATTCGGCAAAGGTTATAGTTGAACGCGGCACAAGAAAAGATGAAGAGCGCGTAACCGTGAGCGCAAACCAGCCGCCGGAAGATTTTTCACTTTCAAGTTCAAACAATATTGAAGCAAATATAACTTCCGCGCCCGTAGCCACTTCAACCGAAACGATTATTTCCGTAGTCCCGCTTTTCGGGTTTAATTCGCAGGTTACCTTGTCGGTTGACAGCGTAACACCGGCGCTTTCGGGAGCGATATATAATTTTCGCAACAACACCAACGGCCAGGAGTCATCGGGCTCTTCCCCGACAATAAATCTGACATCGGGGCAATTTTCGGCAGGCGCCGATTTCTGGGTCGGCGTGCCAAGAGAAAGCGCTTTGCAGGAATACACCATAAGAATCAGAGGCGAAGGCGGAGGCAAAATACGATTGGACGTTAAGTTAAATGCCTCTATTGTTTCGCCTGATTTTAGGGAAATATGATGGAGCGTGATAAAATAAACTATGGATTTTGAGCGGTTCAGAAGCGACTTTATAAAAATTCTGCCGGCGGTTGTCGCGGCCTTGTTAATTCTCGGAGCCACAATCGGATACGGAATTTATAGGAAATGGAAAGACGCAAGCGACAGGCCGAGTTATGTGCCTGCTCCGACAGATGTTGAGCCCTTAAACCCGAATTTGGCGCCGGATCCGACCGGAGTTGCGCCGATAAAACAATCTGAAATACAGAAGCCAACCGATGTTCCGCCTCTTGAAGCACATCCGTCAAGTCCGTCAACGGAGGAAACACCGACAACCAATGAACCGGTTACGGAAAGTCGTCCGGAACCGTCTTTGCCGCAGGGCGCGCCGGAACCTCCGGCAGGATTTGCTCCGGCGCCTTTGCCGGAAGGGTCGGCCCCTCCTCCGACGGGAGAGGAACCATTATAAATTTATTTTAATAATTATGAAAAAATATTTTAAAAAATTAAAAAAGAAACACGGAGAATATTTGCAAAAATTTTTGCAAATTACCACCGGATTGGCGGTGGTGCTCGCTCTAGCCCTTATCGCCAACGCCTCCTGGATTCCGCCTTCGCAACCGCCGCCAAACGCCAACGTTTCCCAGCCGTTGAACGTTTCCGGCACGACCCAGACCAAAACAGGGAAACTTAATTTTACTTGGTTTGAAGACCAAGACCAGCCGGGATATTACGTTGACCCCGGAAGCAATTCCTGGCTTTACCGTTTGTATTCCTATGACATCCGCTCGGATATTTTTTACGACCGTAATAATACTAATTATTATGTCGACCCTAATTCAACGAGCGTTTTTAACACTGTAAGTCTCGGTGGCGTTTCAAGAAGCAGCTGGCCGGGAGATATTCCTTCCGGAATGATCGCGATGTTTTCCTCGGGCTGCCCTTCGGGCTGGTCCAGATTTAGCGCTTTGGACGGCAGGTATCCAAGAGGCTCTTCAAGCTACGGCGGAACCGGGGGCGCGGAAACCCATTCCCATTCCGGGACTACAGCTTCCGCAGGCTCGCACAGGCACTTTATTCCTTATTTCTCCTGGGGTGGAAATAATAATGTGATTGTTGGGTCTGCAGCGTCGTCCCACAACGATTATGTCGACCGAACCGAAAAATACACCGATTACGCCGGCGACCATTCGCATTCTTTCAACACAAACTCGGCCTCAAACATAGACCCGTACTTAAACATGGTTTTTTGCCAGAAAAACTGATTTATGGATATCGAAAAAATTCAAAAAATTGCGTTGACGATCCTTGGTTTTGCGGTCGGATTCGGAGCGTTTTTTCTGTATCGTCAGAGCGTTTTACGGAGTGAAATCGACGCGACACCGATAGACGGAGTTGTTGTTGCCGACGCAAAGTACTCTGGAGAGCTGATAAAAGAGTCGCTTGTATCCGAAAAGCGCGATATTTCTGGAATAATACGGAATGCCGAGGGGAATACATTGGTGGTTGAAGCCGAAATGGTGGACCTTGATAAAATTGACGCCCAAAACTATTTTTCCATCGAAGGATCGCTAAAGGTTCGTAAAAGTTTTGAGGTTGCGATAGACAACGAAACCGAGATTTCATTTATGGGCGGCAGGTCCGCCGCAAAAGAAGATTTGAAAACTGGTATGCATGTTGGGGTTGTTGCAGAAGAATCCGTGTATGAAGCTACCAGATTGACCGCGGACCAGATTATAATAAGCGTTTTTGAAAATGAAGAGTGATATTTTAAATAAGCTGGTTCAAGTTTCTGTCGGTTTGGTTGTTATTTTTTTGATGACTCTTATCGCCAACGCCTCCTGGATTCCGCCTTCGCAACCGCCGCCAAACGCCAACGTTTCCCAGCCGTTGAACGTTTCCGGCACGACCCAGACCAAAACAGGGAAACTTAATTTTACTTGGTTTGAAGACCAAGACCAGCCGGGATATTACGTTGACCCCGGAAGCAATTCCTGGCTTTACCGTTTGTATTCCTATGACATCCGCTCGGATATTTTTTACGACAGGAACAATACCGGTTATTATGTTGATCCCAATGCCGCTACAGCGGCGAATTTGGCCGGCGGAATTAATATAGACGGCAATACGGTCATTGACGACGGCGCAGGATGGCACAGAACTTACGGCCAAACTGGATGGTATAACGGCACTTACGGCGGAGGGTGGTTCATGGAAGATACGACCTGGCTTCGCGCTTACAACAACAAAGGCGTTTATACGGGAGGGCAGATGAGAGCGGATGCGGGATTTTGTATAGGCGGCAGTTGTTTAACAAGCTGGCCAACAAGTCCTTCGGAAACAGACCCTGTTTTTATTGCCAGCAAGGGTGCAAATGTTTATGCCTGCCCTCTTATTGTTCCCGGATATTGTTATTTTTCATGGACGGGGTGTAACGGCCAATACGGAAACTCAACGATTTGCTATGTTAACGATTGCGGCGCTGTATATACCTCCTCGTGTTCTTACGTTGGTCGGCTCGTCAACTAAAATATATTAATTGACATGAACGAACAAAAAGAAAAATTTTATCTGGCAGCGATCGTTGTTTTGGCGTTAGCCGTCGGTTTTTTATTTTATCGGCAGGAATCAGCGTTTAGGAAGGCGGGCGGAGGCGTGTCCATAACCGAGAGCGAAGTCGCTCCTGCCCCCGTTAATCAAGCGGAAGAGACAAAAAAAGAAATTCTGGGCGCTTTATTTATTACCGGCAGCGTGGAAAGAATTGATGGCTCTGTTTTGGAAGTAAACGCGACTTTGGTTGATGTATCAAAACTGGACGATTTTGATTATTCCAAACCAGCGCTACTGCCTGCTCTTGAAAAAAAATACAGGGTCAGAGTCGGTAAAAATACAATAATCAGCGTGGAAAACAAAACAAACGCTTCACTTGAAGACATAAAGCTGGGAATGTTGGCGCAAGTCACATCTTCGGAGCCTGTTTATGGAGTGAACGAATTTGAAGCGGTGAGGATTATTGCTTATAGAGCTGGAATATAATATAAAGTGAAAAAACAGAATTTAGTGTTAATATAATATCCGTGGATGATAAAAATCAGCCTTACTTAATCCCGGCCTCAATCATAGTCGCTGGTGTGATAATCGCCGTGGCGGTCATGTACGCCGGCGGGGTTGATTTTGGCGGGAAAAAAGCTGATACCAAAAAACAAGGTCCCGAAGCGCAAGCGGGAGAGGCGAGCGCTCTTTTGGGCGTGGTTGAGGGTGATCAGGTTTTGGGGAGTCCTTTGGCGCCGGTGACGTTCGTTGAATTCGGTGATTTCCAGTGTCCGTTTTGCGGAAGATTTTATCAAACCACCGAAAAAGAGCTGATAGAAAAATATGTAAAGACGGGGCAAGTTAAATTCATCTGGCGCGACTTCGCTTTTTTGGGACAGGAATCGTTTGACGCCGCGGTCGCGGCGCGATGCGCCGGAGAACAGGGCAAATTCTGGGAATATCATAATTATCTTTTTGAAAACCAGAGGGAAGAAAACCAGGGTACGTTTTCCGTGGCCAATCTTAAAAATTTCGCGTTGGTCTTGAATCTTGACGCCAGCCAGTTTGATTCTTGTCTTGATTCGCAAAAGTATTTATCGGCTGTTCAAAAAGAAACCGAACTTGGCAGACAGTTGGGCGTTGACGGAACCCCGAGCTCTTTTGTTAACGGAGCAAATATTGCCGGCTCCCTACCGTTTGCACAGTTTGAAGCCTTGATTCAAAATGCTTTAAACCCTTAAACTTTTAGACTAGAATATTAAATAATGATTTACGATGTAATAATTATCGGCGGAGGACCCGCCGGAAGCGCGGCTGCGATATATAGCGCGCGAAAAAAATTAAAAACACTTTTGATCACCGAATCTTTCGGCGGGCAGTCAATTGTCTCCGATGATATCCAGAATTGGATAGGCGAACGCTCTATTTCAGGTTTTGATTTGGCAAAAAAATTTGAAGAACATGTCAGAAATTATCCTGATGAGGTGGAAATAAAAATGCCCGAAAAAGTAATGAGCGTTAAAAAAATTCCTGGGATCGAATCCCAGGAATTTGAAGTAGAAACCGATAAAGGCAATAAATATCAGAGCAAGACATTAATAATTGTTGCGGGCGCAAGGCGTCGCAAGTTGGGCGTAAAAGGCGAAGCTGAATTTGAAGGCCGAGGCGTGGCTTACTGCTCAACTTGCGACGCGCCCTTGTTTTCGGGTAAAAAAGTGGTGGTTGTCGGAGGAGGAAACGCCGGACTTGAGGCGGTGCAGGATTTGTTTCCCTATGCGTCCGAAATATATCTTCTGGAATACGGCGATGCGGTCAAGGGCGACCCCGTTACCGCCGAAGAAATAAAAAAGAACCCAAAACTTAAAGAAATAATTTTAAATGCCGAAACCCTGGAAATTACCGGCGAAAAATTCATGGCCGGGTTAAAGTATAAAGACCGCAAGTCGGGCGAAGAAAAAATTTTAGCGGTAGACGGCGTTTTTGTTGAGATCGGCTCCATTCCGAATTCGGAAATGCTGAAGGGTTTGGTGGAATTGGATAAATATGGTCAGGTTGTAATTGATTCAAAACACGCGTCGACTTCACAGCCGGGAATATATGCCGCAGGCGACATTACGGACGACCCTTACAAACAAAACAACATTTCTGCGGGAGACGCGGTCAAAGCTGCACTCTCGGCTTATAATTATTTATTGAAAAATAAAAAGGGCGTATAATAAACTCATGAGAATCGCAATAAATGGTTTTGGCAGAATAGGCCGTGTTTTTTTCAGACAGGCCTTCGGCCACAAGGGGATTGATGTTGTAGCTATTAATGATTTGGGAAGCGTTGATAATTTGGCGTACTTGCTAAAATATGATTCTGTATACGGAAAATACGACAAAGAGGTAAGCCGCAAAAAGGATGATGAGCATCATATAGTGGTTGACGGCAAAGACGTAAGATTTTTTCAGGCGGGTGACCCCGCCAAACTTCCGTGGAAGGACTTGAAAATTGACGTGGTTGTGGAATCAACCGGCGTTTTTGACTCATTTGAAAAGGCGAGTCCGCATCTGGATGCCGGCGCAAAGAGGGTTGTAATCACTGCTCCGGCGAAAGACGATAATGCCTCGGTGACTTTTACTCCAAATGTCGGCGCGGATTTGATTGAAAAATCCCGCATTACTTCAAACGCTTCCTGCACCACGAATGCCGCAACTCCTGTTACGGCAATTATGATGCAAAATCCCGGAATTAAAAAAGCGGTTTTAAACACCGTACACGGATATACCGCGACCCAGAATCTGGTTGACGGCCCCGACAAAAAGGATTTTAGGCGGGGCAGGGCGGCGGCCGTAAACATCGTGCCGTCATCCACGGGCGCTGCGGATGCCGTCATAAAAGCGGCTCCATTTATGAAAGGAAAGTTTGACGGAATTGCCATGCGCGTGCCTGTAATTTCCGGCTCATTGATTGATTTTACTTTTGTTGCGTCTCGCGAAACTTCGGTTGATGAAATAAACGATATTTTCAGGAAGGCAGCAAGAGCTCCAGAATGGAAAGGGATTTTACGAGTATGCGAGGAGCCGATAGTGTCATCTGATATTTTAGGAGAGGAATACGGCTCAATAGTTGATCTGGCCTTCACTCGTGTTGTGGGTGGTGATCTCGTGAAAATTCTTTCATGGTATGACAATGAATGGGGATATGGCGCCATGCTTTTGAAGCACGTTGAGAGTTTGAAGGATTATCTATGAAAGTCCATCTCGCGGCTGATCACGCCGGTTTTGAGCTTAAAGAAAAAATTAAGCAATTTTTGGGCGGGCTTGGGTACGAAGTTCAAGACCACGGCGCTTTTGAATATGACGAAAAAGACGATTATCCGGATTTAATAAGACCGGCTGCCGAAGCGGTGGCCAAAGACCATGAAAGTCGCGGAATAATTTTAGGCGGTTCGGGTCAGGGTGAGGCAATGGTTGCGAACCGTTACAAAGGCGTAAGGGCTGCTGTGTATTATGACGGACCGGAGGAGATAATTAAACTTTCGCGTGAGCACAATGACGCCAATGTTTTGTCGTTGGGGGCAAGGTTTGTGTCTGGACAAACGGCTTTGGATATGGTAAAATTATGGCTGGATACGGAATTTTCAGGCGAAGAGCGCCATAAAAGGCGCATTCAGAAAATAGACGGAGGTGAATGATGGACCTGCTGATAGACGTTTTGTTTGAACTTAGCGGGTTGCTTGAAACATTTTACTTTATTTTTGCGATAGCGGCTGCTTGGGCCGGAGTGGTTCTTTTGGGTAAAATAGTAAAAAAATGGAGGTAAGAAATATAAGAATGGCCTCGCGAATTCGCGGGGTTTTTTGTTTTGGGTTAATGGATTTATACTTAAAAAATGAAGGCAAAACTGGTTCCGGCGGCAAATGAGGCGTCATTTGAAGAAGTCGTTAAAAAAGTACGGCTGATTGAGGAGTTGGCCAAAGAGTTTGATCTGGACGAAATGCAAATTGACGTTTCGGACGGCACTTTTACGCCGACGACGGTTTGGCATGAGCCGAAAGATTTGGTTGGATTTGAAACCAAATTAAAACTGGATTTTCATCTGATGATTAGTGATATGGATACGCGCGTGGGCGATTGGCTGATTGAGCCTGTTCGCAAAATAACTTTTCACTTGGAGGCGGCGCATGACCCAGCGCTCGTTTTGGAAAAAATTAAAGAATCAGGCAGGGAAGCGGGGATTGCGTTCAATCCCGAAACGCCGGTTGAGTCGCTTGAGCCGTTTTTTGGCAAAGTAAATTCTTTTTTGATTTTGGGAGTAAATCCGGGCGCTTCAGGGCAGGGAATGTTGCCCGAAACCGCAGAAAAAATACGCGCATTAAGAAATGCGTGCAAGGGGTGTATAATAGGAATTGACGGCGGAGTGACTCTGGAAAACGCCCGCGAACTTACCGAAGCCGGAGCGGATTATATTGTCGCCGCTTCAGCGATTTTCAGAGCCGAAGACATAAAAAAAGCGATAAAAGATTTAATAAAAATTTTATGAAGAAAAAAGATTGGTGGTTCATTCTTACTGCTGGGCTTGTTATGGGAGTGATAAGGTCCATAATCTCTTATAAATATCTGGACGCTGACTATTTGGTCTTAAGCTTTGCTGGGGTTTTTATAGTAACGACGCCAATGTTTTTGCTTCTTGTTAAGTTATATCGTCTGTTTAAAGGTGAAGACCGGAATTTGCAAAATCAGGCGGAAATTTCAGTAGATAAAAAAGTATATTGGTCTCAATTTGGTAGGTTAACGGGATGGTCTTTTTTAGCTGCCGTTTCGGGTATTGTGTCTACGTTTTTGTTTTTATATTCCGCTTCCTTAGGATTTGGCGGATTGCTATTCCTCGCTTCTTTGATGTGGTTTTTGGGCATATTGTTTGTGATTTGGATGGCGTCTTCGTTTTTTATTTACCTCTCGTATAAGAATAGCCGCGACATAAACGACATAAAAAGGGGCGTCAGATCTTTTAAATATGTTCTGTTGATACTGACGACTGTATTGCTTACAGTGGATTTGTATGTTGCTGTGCGTTGTTGTACGGGGTAGGTAAAATTAAATTTTTAGACAAACATGGCACACTTGCATGATGAGAAGATTAAAGAGTTAGAGAAGAAGGCGAATGAGATTCGCCAGACTTTGATTGAATCGTTAATTGAGGCGGGGTCGGGGCACTCGGCAGGGCCTTTGGGCATGGCTGATATTTTCACTTTGCTTTATTTTCATGTTTTGGAGCACGACCCGAAAAAACCGGATTGGCCGGAGCGCGACCGTTTGGTGCTTTCAAACGGCCACATTTGTCCCGTTCAATACGCGACAATGGCCCATGCAGGATATTTTTCAATCAAAGAAACCAAAACGCTTCGTAAATTAGGCACAAGGCTGCAGGGGCATCCTCATCGCACTTCGCTTCCGGGACTTGAGACGACCTCTGGCCCTTTGGGTTCCGGCCTTTCGCAGGCCGTCGGAATGGCGATTGCTTTAAGAATGGATGGCAAGAAAAACATCGTGTACTGTCTGATGTCTGACGGCGAGCACGACGCGGGGCAGACATGGGAGGCGGCAATGCTTGCCGGCCGTGAAAAATTGTGGAATCTGGTTGCGATAATGGACAGGAACAACATCCAAATTGACGGTAACACAGAAGATATAATGCCGCTTGAACCTCTTCGCGCCAAATACGAAGCGTTCGGCTGGCATGTAATTGATGTAGGAGGGCATGACTTTCAAGAATTGAACTCGGCGATTGATGAGGCCAAGGCGGTTTTTGAAAAACCCACAATGATTATCGCGCACACCATTCCGGGCAAGGGCGTAGAATATATGGAGCGAGATTTTCGCTGGCACGGCGTTCCGCCGGGCAAGGGGCCCGAGGATAAATTCCCGCGCGACAAACAGGGCGCGGAGGCCATTAAAGAATTGCGCACATTATGGGGCAGAATAAAAAGCGAACATGAGTAATTAAAATGAATAATATAAACATGGGAACAAAAACAAAGATTTTTGCATTTAGTGCAATATTGACAATATCCTTAATATATCTGTTCAGTGGCTTATTTCGTTTAGGCGGGTATCTAAGCTATACATATTTGGGCGTTGACCTGTTTCTGGATAAGTATGGACCCGCTCTGCCCAAGCTAGCTTTCCTGCTTTTATGGATCTTAATGGGTGTCGTCTTGTTAGTAATATTAAAGAGATATAAGGTTAAAAACTATGTATTGTCTAAAATCTTTTTGGTTTCTGCGTTTGAATTTTTCATATTTGTGATCAATCTTGTGATAAGCAGTGCAGTTGGAGGTGTGCCGGGCATGACAGGAATATTTTCAGCAATGATAATAGTTTGTGCTTTGATGATTTTCTCAAGTCTGGTAAAAGATTTTGGAAACATGAAAATAGATCAATCAACGCTCGAGGCGCCGGAGATTTTGGCGAGAGATAATAGCGAGAAAAAAATCAGAAACCATATCGTCAATCTCGTCATTATAATTTCGACTATGTTCATCGCTTGGGCTATTTTGAACTATTTCGTCTCCAGCGCGTATATACAATATTCTCTTTTTAGATTTAAAAGTCCTTATTATATTAACCCCTCCAGCTCTTTACGCCACCCAACTATTTGGGAAAAATAAAAAGCGAACACCAATGATTTTTATAAATTATAAATATTGTGAAATCACGCACCGAACTTGTTCTGGTGCGAGGCGAACATGAGTAAATATTTTATAGCCAGCATTTTGATCGTTATCATTTTTGCTGTTGCCGGCGTTTACTTTCTGATAAAAGAAACCGACGTACTTGAAAATAAGGCTGGTCAAAACTTGGAACGAAATCCGGCGGAATCCGTTATAAATCCGAAAGATTATATTTTGGAGAGTTATCCCTTAAGTCAGTCGCCGATTTACGACAGTCTTGAGAAAAATTGTTTTGACCGGCATATAGCGAGCGCCAAAGACATCCGTCTCGTTAAAGATCAAAACATTTTGGTGCCGAGCTTGTTGCGTCTTGTTTATCAAAGTGAAAATCAAAAGCCCGGGTGCCTGGAATACGTTGTTTCAGTTTTTTCCGTGCCTACGGGTGGGGAATACCTGTATTTTCAGGCTTCCCTTAATCCTGATGCTAACGTAAAGTACGCAGGTCCTTTTGGAATATACGCACTGGACTTGTCCGACTTGTCATTAAAAAAATTGTCCGTATCAAAATTTGTTTTCAACTTAGACGAGTACTTGCCTATTTCGGAAGGCACTTATCAGATTTTGGCTGGGGGGAATCAGTTGGTGGACTGGGATTCGGGAGGTGTGTATCTTATAAACTTGGAAACAGATACCAGAAGCAGTATTTATAAAACAAAAGATGGTCAATGGCTTGTTTCAAGAATAATATTTGGCATGGGGCCATATTTTGGCCACGGTGTAAGGGTTGTAAACGACGAAATTATTGTTGGGGTATATGATAAAACCAAAACAGAAGATGGCTATCCAATCAAAATAGATCAGTACGGTAATATTTTTGCAGAGTCAGCTTCCGGAGCAGTTCTACGCGAATTTAAACCCAAGTTTATAGAAAACATAACTTTGTATGTAAAATGATTAAAAATATTATAGAGCAGAATAAAAAGCGAGCATGAGTAATTCGGCTGTTGCGTTAAATGTGGGGGGGGGGTTATCATTTAAACATTATTAGTTATCAATATTATAAATAATAAATATATGAAAATGAGGGTATTTGCAGCGGTCGTTACAATTATTATATTTTTAGGCGTTTTCGGCGCTCCGAAAGCTCACGCGGCATTAACCGAAGCCCAGATCCAGGCGATTTTGGGCCTTCTGCAATCGTTTGGCGCTGACCAGAGCGTTATAAATAACGTCAACTCGTCGCTTCGTGGCGGGGTAGCGGTTGCGCCTTCAGGAACCGTACAAATCGCGCTTTTCACCGAGAATCTGGGTTGGGGGTCCACGCATCCCGAAGTTTCAAAACTGCAGCAGTTTTTAAAGGAGCGTGGATATTTTACCGGAGAAGTGACCGGAAGCTTTTTTGGCGCGACAGCGCAGGCAGTCAAAACATTCCAGTCTAAATACCAAATTGAGCAGAGCGGCTATTTCGGCCCGCAAACCCGCGCGGTTGCCAATAATATTTTACAAGGCGGGCAGACCCAGCCTTCCATCACCGTCCTTTCGCCGAATGGGGGAGAGGTGTGGGAAATTGGTTCTACAAACAGAATTGAATGGAAAAATTCGAATCTCCCCAGTGGCTCGGATCCGATAAACATACAATTGGTAAATGAACAAGGGGTTCTTATTACGACAATTGCTCAAGGTGTAGCAACGGGGGGTGTTTCCACAGGAGTGGGCGGGGGGGCGTATATGTGGACTATTCCAAGTTCAATGAGCTCGGGCACTTATCGTATTAGAGTTATTTGCACCAAAGAACTTGCAGACTGTTTTTCTGGAAGCCTTCCTGTTAGCGATACAAGCGACGCGCCGTTCAGTATTGTGGCACCCACAACGACGACCCTGCCTTCCGCCGGCTCTCTTTCTGTTTCGCTTGATTCCGCGACAAGTTTTGGATTTAGGAATGTGCTTATCGGATCAACCGGTGTTAGCCTTGCCAGCCTTAGATTCACTGCGGTCGGCGAAGATATCGATGTCAAACAGATAGCGCTTCAACTTTCGGACACCGCCCTTAACACTCCGGACGACCTTTTAAATCGAGAAATTCAACTCTACGACGGGAACGCTGTTTTGATCGGCCGGGCGGTTTTTACAACCGGCGATTACGCGATATCGACAAACATAATTAATTTCAGGGTGCCCGGAGGAGGATCCAAAGTCATGTTTATCAAGGGCGATATTGCCGCCAATGCGACTATCGGCGACACGCTGAAAGTTGATTACGACGGCAATAATGCCGGTCTTGGAGGAAATTATGGTGTTGGTTGGACATCAGGCAATACCATTATTCCAACAGGTTCTGACACCGCTTCAGCCGGAGTTAAAATTATAAGTCCAACATCGGCAACCCAGCCCTCAATCACCGTTCTTTCGCCGAATGGCGGAATCGCCCAACTGTCCGGAGGCGCGTTTGATATTAAGTATAGAACTTCGGGTGTTTCGCGAATTGGTTTGGTTTTGATTAAAAATGGCGTGACGGTTTCTAGTGTTGGTATGTTCGACCAACTTGCCGACGGCGAGCACAGCGTGGCTTTCCTTGTGGGCCCACACAACGAACAAACTATCGGAACAGGAAGCGGATACAAAGTTAAGATTTATAATTGGGATAACGCGAGTACTGTTGATGAGAGCGATGCTTTGTTTAGTATCGTGAAGCCGTCCCTGACCGCAAGCCTTGATGCGGGTTCTCCTGCTGGTTCTATTCTGGCGGGGACCTCCCGCGTTTCTTTAATGAGGGTTAAATTGTCGGCGGGGGATAGTGACGTGAAAATCAACGGCGTAACTATTCAAGACAACGGCGCAGGCGGCAGAATATCAAATTTAGAACTAACGACACCGACGCAACAAGATGCCGAAACTCACTTGGCCAATGGCGTTGCCATGGGCGGCGGCAGATATCAGTTTTCGGCTCCCATCACGATTCCGGCAAACGGCAGTAAATTGCTGGACATTAGAGTCAATGTTTCGCCAACAGCATCGGGAGGCGTGTGGCTGACGTTTGAAAGTGTTCTTCATGGTTATGGCAACAGTTTGGTTGTCAGCGGTTTGGGATTTCAGGGCTCAATTCTCAACATAACCGGAACGTCGTCAATTGTTCCCAATGCCAGAAACTTTGCGAATATTTTTCAGTGGTGGCCTTTGACGATGGCTCCTCGCTAGATTTTGTTTAACTAAAGTGTCGGTTAACCCCAAATCAAAATTAGTTAAAGAAGTTTTGGACTTAAAAAAAGTCGGGCAGGCGCCGACGAGGAACGGGTATGGGGAAGGATTGGTGGAGGCGGGCAGGAAAGACAAAAATGTGGTGGTGCTTTGCGCTGACCTGACCGAATCCACGCGTTCGGAAGCGTTTGCCAAAGAATTTCCGGAGAGATTCGTTCAAATGGGTGTGGCCGAGCAAAATATGGCTTCGGTTGCGTCCGGCATGGCCGCGGTCGGCAAAATTCCTTTCATTTCTTCTTACGCCATGTTTAGCCCGGGGAGGAACTGGGAGCAGATAAGAACGACGATTTGCTATAACGAACGGCATGTGATTATCGGAGGCGCGCATGCGGGGGTTTCGGTGGGTCCTGACGGCGCGACGCATCAGGCAATTGAAGATATTGCCATAACCCGCGTTTTGCCGAATATGACCGTGATTGTGCCTTGCGATGCGGTTGAGGCCAAAAAAGCGACTGTGGCCTCGGTGGGGCTGAAAGGCGCTGTGTATCTTCGCTTTGCCCGCGAAAAAACGCCGGTATTCACAACCGACAAAACTCCGTTTAAGGTTGGACGTGCTGAAATACTTTGGGATTCAAGCGGTAGTCCCTCGCTTCGCTCGGGACGATCACGGCTTGACGTAGCCGTGATCGCTTGTGGGCCGTTGGTTCATAACGCGCTTTTGGCCGCGGCAGATTTAGAAAAGAAAGGGATCAAGGTCCGCGTTATCAATAACCACACCATAAAGCCGATGGACGAGAAAACTATTTTGAAAGCCGCAAAAGATGCGGGCGCATTAGTAACGGTTGAGGAGCATCAGATAAACGGGGGAATGGGCTCGGCCGTGGCCGAAATAATCACACGAAATTATCCCGTGCCGATTGAATTTGTCGGAGTCAAAAACCGCTTCGGCGAGTCAGGAGAGCCAACCGAACTTATTGAACATTTCGGTATGTCGTCAAAGCACATAATTGAAGCGGCGCGTAGGGCGATAAAGAGAAAGTAAGAAATCAACTATAAATGTAAACCCTACGTCGCAAGCTCCTCAGGGTCCTCAAAAAATATAGTCGCTACAGCTCCTTATTTTTTGGGAAATAAAAAAAACCGCCGCGGGAAGCGTTTCCCCGCGGCGAGCGTTCTAAACGTCCCACTCAGACGTCTTTCGTGGCCAGTTTCATAATGTGAGTAGCAGAACAGCCGACGTCAGAATTGCGCCGATGGCCATCCCCCAGAACTGCCCCCATTCTTTCTGTTTCCAGCCAAGTTGGGCAAAAGTCAGCTGGATGTAAATTCCAAGGATAAGCATCGGGACTGACAATCCCGACACGTTCCTCGTTCTGATGACCGTTTCCAGTTGCAGAGCCCAAGCCAGCACGTTTACCACGCCGGCTGTCCACACTCTTGTTTCCAAGCTGAATATTTTTCTGAGCACGGCGCTGTCTCCTTGCGTGGTCTCCCGTGGTTTTTGTCAAAAAACTTCCCGCCAAAATTTTCAAATCTATAAAATTGTTTTAAAAACTTTGGTGGGGCCCCGACGCTTCGCCTAAGCGAAGGTCGGGGCATGATGCGACTTACTTGTTGGAGGACCGGCTCATCGCCTGGTCCAGCAGGAAGGCAAAGCCCGCCTCCAACACGAAGATCAGTCCGCCGATCACGAGGGCGTTCTTCGTTTTGGCGAAGAACTCGACGGTGAGGCCGAAGGGCGGGGCGTTCAGCGTCAGCGTGTAGAACGCCGACCCGAACATGATGAGACCGCAAATCAACAGCGTAAATCCGATGTGTTTCATGTTCGTCTCCTTATCGTGTGTGCGAGTTTTGATCTCAATGGAACAATCCTTAAATTACTTTTTAATTATACCAAAAAATAGGCCGTTTGTCAATAGCTGAAGAAAAATGCCTGCCTGCCGGCAGGCGGGGCTAAAATGGTCGTTTTTAAAGTCTTTTTGGTTTGTAGTCAGTGGGGGCTTCAGCTAAATATTTTTCTAGTTGTTTTCTGGTCAAGAGCCCTTTTTGCGCGCCTATTTGTTGGACGACTGACATTGAGTTGACCGGCCCCCACATGAGGGCGGTCGGAATGTCAAAACCGAGTGCCATGGCCGCGGTAAAAGTGGAAGAAAAAGAATCTCCGGCGCCGGTGCGTTCAAAGGGCGGTTTGGGGTCGGGATACATCGGCATATACCAGCATTCTTTGCCGTCGTGGGCGTAGGCGCCGTTCGGACCGTCGGTAATGACCGCAATTTTCGGGCCGAGCTCATGAATGCCCGAAAGTAATTTTTTAACGTCGCGCTCGCTTGTTTTTAAAATTCGTTTGGCTTCGCCGACATTACAGAAAAAAAGTTCTGAAACAGAATAAATGTCGGCCAGCTGTTCCGAGCCCAGCTTTATCTGAAAAGTGCCGGGCTGGAATGCGAGTTTGGTTTCCGGATGGTTTTTGAGCCATTTGGCGATTTCGTGGTGGTAGGGAAGAGAGTTTTCCGCTAAAGACGAAAGATAGAGCCAGCGCGGGGCCGGAATATCCGGAAACTTATAATCGTATTCCTGGTGCTTTATTAAAATAGTCCGTTCTTCTTCATACCATAAAACATAATGATAGTTTGTTTCCTTGTCTTTATGGGTTTTGACGAATTCGGAGTTTACTTTTTCTTTTTTGAGTGTTTCCAGACATTCTTTGCCGTTTAGATCGTCGCCCATGTTTGAAACAAGACCAGAAGCAAGGCCCAGGCGCGAGGCCGATACAGCGGCATTCGGGCTGTTGCCTACAGCCCGCACTACCTCCACGAATTCATAAGGCACCTTCTCGCCGAAGCTGAAACAGAGCTTGCAGTGCTCGCGGTTAATGTCGCAATTGACCGAGGCGTCTTTTATTCTGATAAAAGCATCTGTCGTAATGTCGCCCAAAGCGACGAAATCCAGAGTTTTTTTCATAGGATTATTATAGCATCTGCCGAAGAATGTGTTAAAATGTGAATAATGAAAATTCTTAAAGAGTATTTAGCGGAGGCTGGGAACGACGGCTTGGCCATAGGCCATTTCAACATTTCAAACCTTGTGCAGTTAAAAGGCATTTTATCAGCGGTAAAAAAGACGGGTGTTCCGGTAATGATCGGGACGTCCGAGGGCGAGGCGGACTTTATCGGTTTTAAAATGGCCAGGGCCATGGTTGATGCGGTACGTGAGGAAACGGGGCTTCCGATATTTTTAAACGCTGACCATTTTCACAGCTTTGAAAAAGTCAAAGAGGCGATTGACGCCGGATACGATTCTGTTTTGATTGACCTGTCGCGCGAGAATTATAAAAAAAATCTGGAAGAAACCAAAAGGGTTGTTGAATACGCCCATAGCGTTAACCCAGCAATAAGCGTTGAAGGAGAGCTTGGTTATTTGGTGACCGAATCGTCAAAAGTGTACAAAGAGTCGTTTGAAATTCCTTCAGAATCGCTGACCAAGCCCGAAGAAGCCTTGAAATATGTAAACGAGACCGGTGTGGACAGATTCGCGCCAGCAGTCGGAAATTTGCACGGGATTGCGGCGAATGAACCGAAACTGGACTTCGAACTTATTAAAAAAATTCGGGCGGTTTTGCCTTCGGAAGTTGCGATGGTTTTACACGGAGGTTCTGGGATACCCGACGACCAGATGCGCGAGGCGGTCAAACTCGGTTTTAATAATATACATATTTCAACCGAAATCCGCGTGGCCTATGTTGACGCTCTTCGCAAAATGCTCGCCGCCGCCCCCGAAGAAACCACGCCCTATAAAATTTACAAACCAGTCATTGAGGCAGTTGCCTCCAAAACCGCCGAAAAACTGGAACTTTTCGGAAGTGTTAACAAAATTTAATATTAAGAATTATGGAGAAAATATTTGTAACAAGGGCGGTTCCGGAGGCCGGAATAAATAAGTTAAAAGAAAAGGGATACGAGGTTGTCGTAAGTCCCAAAGACGGGGTTTTGGCGAAAGACGAATTGATCTCGGCGCTTAAGGCCGATAAATATGATGCAGTTTTATGTTTGTTGACAGATAAAATTGACGGAGATGTGCTGGACGCGGCAGGAAAGCAGACCAAAATTTTCGCAAATTACGCGGTTGGTTTTGATAACATTGACTTGAAAGCGGCCGAAGAGCGGGGAGTGATGATTACGAATACGCCGGGAGTTCTCACAAACACCGTTGCCGAACACACATTTGCTTTGATGCTTGCGATATCGCATCGGATAGTTGAGGCGGATAAATTCACAAGGGCCGGTAAATATGACGGTTGGGCGCCGATGATGCTTTTGGGAAATGATTTGTCGGGCAAAACAATCGGCGTTGTCGGCTTAGGGCGTATCGGTTCTCGCGTCGCGCATCACGCCTTCAACGGGTTTGACGCGAAAGTAATTTATAACGACATAAAAAGAAATGAGGACTTTGAAAAAGAATTTGACGCTGTCTATAAAGAAAAACTGGAGGACCTGCTAAAAGAGGCCGACTATGTTTCAATACATGTTCCTCTTCTGGATTCAACGAGGCACTTAATAAATGCCGAGAGGTTGTCGCAAATGAAGCCGACAGCGTATTTGGTCAACACTTCCCGAGGCCCGATTGTGGACGAAAACGCTTTATATGAAGCGTTGAAAAATAAAATTATAAAAGGAGCGGCAATTGATGTATTTGAAGAAGAGCCGAAGTTTGTTCCGGGCTTGGCCGAGTTGGATAATATCATTTTAACCCCGCATATTGCATCAGCCACCGAGGAAACACGCAACGCCATGGCCGAACTTGCGGCCGAAAACGTAATTTCGGCTCTTGAGGGCCAAATCCCGCCCAATCTTGTCAAAAAGCAGTAAAAGGGCTATGCTCATTTAATCATGCTTACTTTAAAAGCTCGGGCCAGAGCAGTTTTGGGCAAGGGAAATAAAACTCTTCGCAAAAAAGAGCTTATTCCGGCCGTGGTGTACGGGGCGGGCGAGCCTTCAAAATCAATCGAATTGAACCTTAAAGATTTTCAAAAGACATGGAAAGAGGCTGGCGAATCGGGTTTAATCGAGCTCGAAATGGAAAGCGAGAAGAAAAATGTTTTAATTAAAGACGTTCAGCTTGACCCGGTTAAAGATTTACCGATTCACGCCGATTTTTATGCCGTTAAAATGGACAGAATGATTGAGGCCGCCGTTCCCATTAAATTTATTGGCGAATCAGTCGCGGTAAAAAATCTGGGGGCGAACTTGATCAGAGTTATGCATGAACTTGATATTGAAGCTTTGCCCAAAGATCTCCCGCATGAGTTGGAGGTGGATATTTCCGGGCTTGCCAATTTCGACGATAGGTTTTTGGTTTCGGATTTGAAGTTGCCGACCGGTGTCAAGGTTTTGGCCGGACCCGAAGAAATAATAGCTTTGATTGAAGAGGTTAAGGTTGCGGAAGAAGTTCCGGCCGAAGCGCCGAGTCTTGAGGGCATAGAGGTTGTGGACAAGAAAGGCAAGAAGGAGGAAGAAGGCGCAGAATCCGGATCTGCCGAAACGGAAGCAAAACCGAAATCCGAAACCGTAGAGAAAAAAACAAAAAAGTAAGCTATAATAAACTAATGCTTAAAAACTTTAAGACCGCGCATGTGTTTGCGGTTTTGGCGCTTGGAATTTTTACAGCCGCCGCAGTGTTTGCCCAGACGGTAAATCCAGCCGATATTGGCGCAAGGCGAACTGAACTTGAGCAAGAACTTGCAGAACTTGAAAAAGAGGCCGAGGGACTGCGCGGCGTAATTTCCGGAAAACAGCAGGAATCGGCTTCTCTAGAGCGCGATATTTCAATACTTGATGCCCAGATAAAAAAGGCCCAGCTTGAAATAAGGGCGCGGGATATATCTATAAGTAATATTACCGCGAGTATAGGAGAAAAGTCGGAAAAGATAGATGAGCTTTTACTGAAAGTTGAACGGGAAAAAGACTCTCTCTCCGAGCTTATGCGCCGTCTCGACGAGCTGGATAAGGTTTCTTTGATTGAAACTCTTTTGGGCGGAGACAATTTGTCTGAATTTTTCGCGGAACTTGACAGCCTCGAGTCAATCCAGCAATCTGTGCACGGCTCTATATCGCTTATAAAGGAAACTAAATCTTTGACCGAAGAGGAAATAGACAGTTTGGAATCCCGTAAAGCAGAAGAAACCCAGCTAAGAGGACTGCAGGTTTTGGAGAAGCGCAGGGTTGAAGAGCGGGAAGCCGAAAGAAAAAATATACTTAAAATTACCAAGGGACAGGAAGCCGAATATCAGAAGGTTTTAACCGCCAAACAAAAAGACGCGGCCACTATAAGGAGCCAGCTTTTTTTGCTGACCGGCTCTCCCGATATTCCTTTTGAGAAGGCGGTTGAACTCGCGAATAAAGCTTTTCAAAAAACGGGCGTTCGTCCGGCGTTTCTTTTGGGGGTTATAGCGGAGGAATCCAACCTTGGCGCGAATGTCGGAACAGGAAATTGGCGGGTTGACTTGTCTCATTCAAGGTGCGCTAAACAACGCGACGCGTTTGTGCAGATTACTTCGGAGCTGGGCCTCAATCCCGATTTGATGCCTGTTTCAAAAAAGGCCTGGTATGGCTACTGCGGAGGGGCGATGGGGCCTGCGCAGTTTATACCAACGACGTGGCAGTTATATAAAAATCTTGTAGCAAAACATACGGGACATAATCCGCCAAACCCCTGGGAACCCGAAGACGCATTTGTGGCATCAGCCCTACTTTTAAAAGACAACGGCGCGGCCGAAGGAACCTATACTGCCGAACGCAGGGCGGCCTTGAGATATCTTGCCGGCTCAAACTGGCAAAAATCATCCTATGCTTTTTACGGAGATGATGTAATGGCTTTGGCCTCGAAATACCAGGAACAGATGAATATAATTCTTGCGCAAAGGTAGGGTTTGTGTTAAGTTTTGGGCGGTTGGACTTTGAGAGAGGAGGATTTGGTTTGAAAAGAGTGGTAATTATCACCGGCGCTTCGGGAGGAATAGGTCGAGCGGTTTCGAATTTATTTCAGTCAAGATGCGACATAATGAATACGGCGATAATTTGGGTTGACCGCCCTTTGGCAAGTCCCGTGGGCCTGGCTTGTAATCACAAATTTGTTCCTCTTGATGTGACAGATAAATTTTCTTTTGCTCAAGGAATAAAAAATGTTTTGTCGTGGTATGTTAATCGTGGTCTCGTGTTGATAAATGCCGCGGGTGTTTTGCCCCCGCCCTCTCCTTTTGTAAAAACGAGCGAAGAAACAATAGAAAAAATACTCGCTGTTAATCTTCGTGGGACGATGAATTGCTGTAAGGCCGTTTTGCCGATTATGCGCGAGCAAGGATACGGAAGAATCGTAAACGTTTCTTCAACCGCGGCGCAGAGCGGAGATCCGGGGAATACGGCTTACGCTGTATCCAAAGCCGCGGTGGAAAAACTGACAAAACAGCTTGCGATTGAAGCTCCTTTTAACAAAGACGGCGAGCCGTTTGACATAACCGTAAACGCAGTCGCGCCCGGAATCGTGGATACTCCGATGACCGCCGGCCTTTCTGAAAAAGCACTTGAGAAATATTTTGAACGCTCTCCCTTAAAAAGAAAAATAAAGCCGGAAGAAGTGGCCGAAGCCGTATACTTTTTGGCTACAGTTTCAGCCGCGATCAACGGCATTATTCTGCCGGTAGACGGCGGATACCTCGCGAGCTAACTTTTAAAATGTCGAACCTTCCAGGTTCGACATTTGTTTTGAGTTTTTATTTTTTTCTAAATGGTGCTGATTTAAAGCGATAGCAGATTTTTAGCACCTTTTTATTTTTTGACCAGTTGTTAAATTCGTCCATATGGTAAAAAATGACAACTTTTAGAAACATAGTCCAAAATCTATTCTCAAATTCTCAAGAATATTGGAATAGATTTAATTAAGCGCAAGCAAGGGTTTAAATGACTTGACAACAATGTTTTCCAGGCTTAATATTGGCGAGAGTAAGTTCTTTAAAAAGAGAGGGGGGGTAGGGCGCGATGGCTGCCATAAACGAAATTCTTTTTAGATATAACCGCTGCACACAGGAAGTCAAAGAAGCCGTAAATGTTTTATACACACAACTCGAAGGCTTGCAAAAATTGAGAAGGGAAATGAGGGGCTGTTTGGAAGGGTTGTGGGGAGCGTTGATGTGCGCTGTTGTCATGGCTTTTGTGGTCATACCGTTGATGTCAGGTTTTTTGCCAGCACTTTTAGTTTTCGGAAAAAACTGGTTTTTTGTCGCGAGCTTCGTTTTGTGGTTTTTTGCGGTTTCTTTTATAAATTATATGACCGGATGGCGCATTTCTAAGCCGTATTTTGATGCGAAACGTCTGGAGTTGAAGAAAACCTTTTCGGGGTATGTAAACGAAAAAGACATTTTGGCTCTGCGATTTGTGTACGAATTTGATCCTGATTTGGTAAGGTTGGCGGATCTTGAGTGGTTAGTTGCAAAACTGCGGGTTGATTAAAATATTATCAAAACACAACTCGGATACACCGTATCCGAGTTTTTTATTTTTCCTGTTTTTGGAATGCTTTAACCACAGGATCCATGTCTCCGGACAAAATTCGCTCAATATTGTGCCACTTTTTGCCGATACGATGGTCCCTGCCTGCCGGCAGGCAGGGGTGATGTTATCTATTTTTCAAAAGCCTTTATTATTGGGTCAAGGTTCCCTCCGAGTACTTTTTCAATATTATGGAATTTTTTACCTATTCTATGATCAGTAATCCTATCATCGGGAAAATTGTAAGTGCGGATTTTTTCGGAGCGGTCTTGCGTTCCGATCTGTTCTCTTCGCTGTTCTGTGGCGGAACCAGCTATTTTTTTCTCTTCCAGTTCAATGAGTTTTGAACGCAAAATATCCATTGCCCGTTCGCGGTTTGCCTGTTGTGAACGCTGGTCTTGCGAAAGCACCATCAATCCCGAGGATTTATGGACGACACGGACAGCCGTCTCCAATTTGTTGACGTTTTGCCCTCCGGGCCCGCTGGATCGGGTAAAAGAGATCTCAATATCCTGGGGTTTTATTTCAAAAGCTTCTATCGGATAAATTGGTAAAACCACCACAGACGCGGTGGAAGTATGGATTCGTCCCGATTTTTCCGTTGCGGGAATCCTCTGGACTCTATGTACCCCGGCTTCCTGTTTTAATTTTTCGTAAGCTTCCTGGTTTACTATTTCCATCACGAACTCTTTATATCCGCCCAGGTCGCTTGCCGACGAGCTTACAAAAACAGTTTTCCAGCCCTGCTTCTGGGAGTATTTTGTGTACATGTTCGCGAGCAGAGACGCAAATAAAGAAGCCTCCTGGCCTCCGGCGCCGGCTCTTATTTCCAGAATTATTGACTTTGGCGCCGAACTCATTTACCTTTTTTTACCGCACTCTTTGTTTTTGTCGCCCGTTCTCTTTTGGCTCTGAACTTCTCAACGCGTCCTGCGGTGTCAATTAGCTTTTCCTGTCCGGTAAAAAACGGGTGGCAATTGGCGCAGATTTCCACCTCTATTTTTTCTTTGGCCGAGCCGATCTTATAAGTTTTTCCGCAGGCGCATTTTATAGTCGCTTGGGGATAATATGCCGGATGTGTATCTTTTTTCATGGTTTAAAGTTTAGCATAAAACTCGGACTTGCGCAATTGCTGGCAATGCCTTAAAATACCACCTATGCCTGAAACCGAACTTAAAGAGCTTTCAGCGCCAATAAACGTTGACCCCGAAATAGAAGAAATGTTCCGGGCCGGTTTGCATTTGGGCTATTCCAGGACCCGCCGGCATCCCAAAATGAAGCCGTATATATTTGGGTTGCGCAACAACATAGAAGTTTTTGACTTGGAAAAAGTTCGGGAAAAATTGCGTGAGGCCGAGGAGTTTTTGAAACAACTGGCATCCGAGCGCGGGATAATACTTATAGTCGGCTCAAAGCCGTCTGCCGCGCCACTTGTGGAAAAAGCCGGAGAAGAGCTGGGTATGCCGTATTCGGTTAGGCGGTGGCCGGGCGGATTTTTGACCAATTTTGCCTCTCTTAAAAAGCGCGTTGAGCACCTTGAGGATTTAAAAGAAAAAAAATCATCGGGAGAACTTGCCAAATACACAAAGAAAGAACAGCTGGTTTTAGGAGACGAGATCATAAGACTTGAACGCAAATTCTATGGTTTGACGTCCCTTAAAAAATTGCCGGACGTGATGCTGATTATAGATCCGGGAGAAGAAAAAACCGCAACGACGGAAGCGCGCAAAATAGGTCTTAAAACTGTGGGAATCATGAATCTGGACTGCGACCCCGGTTTCGTGTCCTATCCAATTCCGGCCAATGACTCGGCCCATTCCAGCATTAAGTATGTTTTGGACCGTCTTGTCGCCGCATATAAATCCGGAGCCCAAATCGCCCCGGAACTAGCGGAAAAAAAAGAAAGCGAGACAAAAAAAGAAAAAGATGCCTGATCTGGAGACCATAAAAAAACTTCGTTCAATTTGCGGGGCCTCAATGACTGACTGCAAAAGAGCTCTTGTGGAAGCCGGGGACGATCTCGGTAAAGCTCTTGAAATATTAAAAGAGCGCGGAGCTGAAATTGCCGAAAAAAAGGCATCCAGGGAAACCAAAGCCGGGGTCGTGGACGTCTACCTTCATTCCGATCGCAAGCTTGGCGCGATAGTCGAATTGAGAACTGAAACCGACTTTGTGGCGCGTACGGACGAATTTAAGGCGCTTGCGCACGATCTGGCAATGCAGATAGCGGCAGAGGGAGCGGAAAATACCGAAGAATTGTTGGTCCAGCCGTTTATAAAAGACCAATCAAAAACCGTAGGGGACTGTATCAAGGAGGCCACCGCTAAATTCGGGGAAAAAATAGAAGTGGCGAAGTTTTACAGAATAAACTTATAATTAAATTATGTTTACTTTTATTTTTTTCGCATCCCTCGCGGCCTTAAGCGCTGTTGGCGCTCTTTTGTTGGTCGGGTGGCAGATTTTGTCTTTGCGGTCTTTGTCCGAAAACGAACAAAAATCCAAAGCGGATGTCCTCCCGCCGTTTTTTGACTTTGTGCGCGAGGACGTTGTCCGGCCTTTTGAGGAGTTTGTGGCAGGCACTGTCAGGCCGGCCATGTTTAAAATCGGAGAAAAATTCTTACGCCGATTCAGGCTATTGGTTTTAAGGGCTGAAGCTCTTTTGCACCGCCTTTCCGACTACTTTCACGGAAAACGAATTGCTATTAAAAATGGCAACGGCGCATCTTCCCAATCCGGAAACGGCGGAAGTAAAAACTCCGAGTTTTGGGGCGAGATGCGTGAATTTAAAAACGGCCCGCAGAACAACCCCGATAACAATAAAACAAAAGATTCTGAAAAATAAAAAAGCCGCCCTAGCTCAACGGCAGAGCAACGGTTTTGTAAACCGTAGGTTCCGAGTTCGAATCTCGGGGGCGGCTCCAGAATCAAAATAACCCCGTTCCGATGTCGGAACGGGGTTTTAATGTGGAAAATCCGGCTGAACAATCGATTCGAAACATCCTCGCGGGCCGAAAATCCAGATTGCGGCATAGTCATCTTCTATGCCGTATTCTTGTCCCCAGCGCGTTGCTATTGTGTAAGCTTCAATTTCAGCGACGTTGCGGCACTCATATTTTCTTTTGTTGTAATCTTGGAGAAAATGGACTAGTTCGTGAAGCATCGTTCTTTGGTCCTTTAAATCTTTTGGGTTAAAATCTTTCGGTAAGTATAAAGTGTTTTTGTCGTAGCTTGCCCTGACTTCTTTGTGTATAGTTGAACCTATTACGCCGTATACGATTATTTTCATCGCCTCAGCGGTTCTATACTCAATTTTTGGCAGTTCGGACTTATCCTTTGGCAGATTGAAGTCTGTGCGCATACCCAACCAGACAAGCAATGACAGAATCAGTGCTTCCATGGCGCCCTCCGTTTTTTTATTTTTGTCGGAGCGTTTTTACTTAACCGGCTGGAAAGTAAGGACACTGAAAATAAGAGCCGTGCTTAAGGTCATTAAAACGAGCTCACCCGCAATAAAACACCAGGCGATTTTTTTTGATTTCATGAACTTATCTTTTTCTTCCCAGCCCGCATCTTCTTTATATTCGGTTTTTCTAAAAGCGTTTACGCAGCTTACTGCCTCAATCCCGCCCAATATAGCATAACCAAAAGCCAGGATAAACAACATTAGCGGCAAGTAAGGCCAGAGCAAACTCGGTTTTATAAACATTGACGCGACTATGGCCATGGAAGAAATGGCGATATGGGCGGAGCCGGTGTTTACGGCGTATTTGGTTTTTCCAACAGCCCACGCGAAGACACAGAGCGAAACGCCGATAATAATAAACGTAAATCCCAGCATCCATTCGTTTGAGATCGGGCCTAGCGCGTTTTCGAAATAAGTCCTGTTTTTCCTGACCCAGTCAAAAACAAAATAGAATGAGACCGGCATATAAACAGTTACAAGCGCGCCGACAACGAGCATCTTAAGCACGTTTTCTCCTTTGGAAAACAGCTTCTACTGTCAATATTAATCCTGGCGTGTCCTGGGCGCAATGGGTTAGAATTGTATTATGAACAAGAGAGTCGCTGTCATAGTTGGCGGCGGGTTTGGCGGGGTAAGGGCGGCCTTGGACCTGTCGCGTCACAAGCATGATTTAAAAGTGGTTTTGGTTGACAAAAACGGATACCATTCGTATCCGGCCGACTACTATAAGCTTCTTTCGCCTTCGTCCGATCATAAAGAGCATTTCGGGCCAGCCAAATTCCGCCTGATGTTTTCAAGCGTTTCAATTCCTCTTCCTGAAATTTTTGAGGGCATTGAAAGCGTGGAAATTTTGACGGACGAAGCCGTGGGCTTCGATGTTCGCGCGAGCCTAGTCAAATTGGCCTCCGGCGGAGAAATAAAATACGACTGGCTTATTCTTGCTCCGGGGTCGGTGACGAATTTTTACGGCGTGCCCGGCCTTAAGTCGCGTGCTTTGGAATTTAAAACAACGTCAGACTCACTGAATCTCCGCAACGCGGTTGACGAGGTTTTTGAGCGAAAAGGAAAACGAGAGCCTATAAACATAGTTGTTGGCGGGGGAGGATTTACCGGATGCGAAGTGGCTTCGGAGCTTGTGGGGTATGCAGACAGTCTTTCGCGCATTCACGGCCATCCCAGAGACAGCGTTTATGTTTCAATAATAGAAGCTTCGCCGGTCTTGCTCGGGCCTTTAAGCGATTGGGCCAAGCGCAAGACGGAGGCGAGGTTAAAAAAACTTGGCGTTAAAATTTTTCTTTCCGACCCGATTATTGATGTTATGGATGGAGCATTGCGGCTAAAAAGCGGAAAAGAAATCCGGTTTGATGTTTTGGTTTGGGCCGCCGGAGTCAAAGCAAATTTTTTGGGCGAAAAAATTGAGGGAGCGGAGCTGGCCAAAGGATCGTGCTTAATGGTTGACGAATATTTAAGAGTCGGAAACCATGAAAATATTTTTGCCGTAGGCGATATCGCTTTTTGCGAAGGGTTTGATAAAAAGCCGATGCCGATGACCAGTCAGACCGCAGTATCGCAGGGGCAGTACGTCGCTTACTCAATCAAAAGACAGCTTCACGGCCGGAAAATTTTCAAATATCATCCGAGGGAATCAAAATTTATCATGCCTCTCGGCGGTAAATACGCCATAACCGACTTGGGGTTCGTTAAAATTTCCGGATTTTTAGCGTGGTATCTTAAACGTTTCGTGGCCCTGAAATATTTTTTAAGCATTTTACCCGCCACGAAAGCGTTTAAAGTTTGGTGGAGAGGGGCGAGGTTTTGATTTTGATTGCTTGGCGTGGTAATTTTAGCGCGTATGGCCGAGCTTTTGGAGATAAAAAATTTAAGTTCGTCGGTTGACGGTAAAAATGTTTTAAACGGGGTTGATTTAGAGGTTGGCGGGGGAGAGGCGCATGTGATTATGGGTCCGAACGGTTCCGGGAAAAGCACATTGGCTTTGTGCGTTATGGGGCATCCGGCTCACAAAATTAAAAATGGTGATATTTTTTTTGCCGGTCAAAAATTAAACAATTTAAAAACAGACGAACGAGCGCGTCTCGGTATTTTTCTTGGATTTCAAAACCCTCTTGCGCTTGAGGGGGTGAGTTTTTTTTCTTTAATGCAAGCGGCAAAAAATTCACAGGATGTTTTCGGTTTGAGAGACGAAATTGCGCAAAAATTTTCAAATCTGGGTCTTTCCGACGATTTTATAATGCGTCCGGTTAATGACGGCGCCTCGGGAGGAGAGCGAAAAAAACTTGAATTGGCCCAATCGCAAATGCTTTTGCCAAAGCTCGCCATTTTTGACGAAATTGACACCGGTTTGGACGTTGACGCATTAAAAAAAATAGGAGAAGAAATTAGTGAGTTTAAAAATAACGGAACGGCCGTGGTTTTGATAACACACTATCAAAGAATTTTAAAATATGTTAGACCGAACAAGGTTCATATAATGATGGACGGTAAAATTGTTAAAAGCGGCAACGCGGATTTAGCCGAGCGTATAGGCAAATCCGGCTATTCATACTTAAAATGTCCCATTCAAAACTAAATTTTAAATACAAATACGGGTTTTTTGATAAAGAAAAGCCGGTGAGCGCTTTTCAGGCGGGGCTTTCTGAAAATGTTGTGCGGGAACTCTCGGGGATAAAAAGTGAAGACGGGTGGATGCGCGATTTTCGCCTTCGCGCGCTTAAAATTTTTGAGAGCAAAAAAATGCCCGAATGGGGAGCGGATTTGTCCGGCATTGATTTTAACAATGTCATATATTTTGTTCGCCCTGCCGAACGTCAAGGGATAAGCTGGGACGAAGTGCCCCCATACATCAAAAACACCTTTGAAAAATTGGGAATACCCGAAGCCGAAAGAAAATATTTGGCCGGAGTTTCGGCGCAATACGATTCAGAGGTGGTATATCACAATATGAAAGGCGACTGGGAAAAGAAGGGCGTTATTTTTTGCGACACCGATACCGCGTATAAAAAATATCCCGAAATTTTTAAAAAATATTTTGGCTCAATCATTCCGCCAGCGGACAACAAGCTCTCGGCTCTTAATTCAGCGGTTTGGTCGGGCGGAAGTTTTGTTTATGTTCCCGCGGGCGTAAAAGTTGACGTTCCTTTGCAGGCCTATTTCAGAATAAATGCCAAGAATATGGGTCAGTTTGAGCGGACTTTGATAATTGCCGAAGAGGGTTCGTCGGTTCACTATATTGAAGGATGCACCGCGCCCAATTATTCAACCGCCTCGCTCCATTCCGCGGTCGTGGAAATAATCGCCAAAAAAGGTTCAAATGTGCGCTACACGACAGTACAAAACTGGTCCAAAAATGTTTATAATCTCGTGACCAAACGCGCGTTTGTGGAAGAAGAAGCGAATGTTGAATGGATCGACGGCAACATTGGTTCTTGCGTGACGATGAAGTACCCCGGTGTTATTTTAAGGGGTAGAAAAGCGCGCGGTTCGGTTTTATCTTTGGCATACGCCGGGGAAGGCCAGCATCAGGACGCCGGAGCTAAAGCCATTCATTTAGCGCCCGAAACTTCAAGCCGGATAATATCAAAATCGGTGGCATCCCTCGGGGGCAGAACAAGTTATCGTGGAATGGTCAAAATAATTAAAGGAGCCAAAAACTCCAAAAGCAAAGTTGTCTGCGACGCCCTTTTACTTGACGCAAAATCCCGTTCCGATACTTACCCGACGATGGACATAAAGGAGCCGTCATCCGCCGTTGAACACGAGGCATCCGTTTCAAAAATAGGGGAGGATAAAATTTTTTATCTCGGCTCTCGGGGAATTAAAGAGTCGGACGCGACCGGCCTTCTGGTTTCAGGATTTTTAAGCGACCTGACCCGCGAGTTGCCGATGGAGTATGCGGCTGAACTTAACCATTTATTAAAGTTAGAGATGGAAGGAAGCGTAGGATGATATGGAAATAATTGATTTAAATTCGGATATTGAAAAGAAAATAAGTTTGGTTCAAAACGAAGAAAAGTTTTTTGTCTGGCTTCTGGGGAGTGGGGGAAATTTTGACGGAAATTTTGTTTTTGATCTGGATGCCGAAGCGAGGTTGACGAACATTTTTTTATTTTCAGCAAATGACGCCGATGATTTCAGGGTCAACATTTCGGTAAGACACCTCGGAGAAAATTCTTTTTCAAACACTTTTATTTATGGACTTGGGTGCGGCGCAGCCAAGTCCTCTGTTCTTGCCAAGGCGCGAATTGATAAAGGGGCAAAACATTCAAGCGCGTGGATTGAGGGCAGAGCGCTTTTGTTCGGCGATTCACAATGCCGTATTGACCCCCTGCTTGAGGTTGAAACATCGGAGGTTGAGCGCGCGGGACACGCGGCCGCGGTGTCCAAGGTTTCGGACGAAGAACTTTTTTATATGGCTTCCCGCGGTGTCGCGAAACTTGAGGCCGAAAAGTTAAAAAGCGAAGGATTTTTGTTCTCACCTCTTTTAAAATCGGGAGTTGGTTTTAAAGAAGCGCGCGAGATTGTAAAATCGCTTATAATATAAATAAAATGCCGCTCAATTCCGAAAAAGTTAAAAAAGACTTTCCGATACTAAAACGCGGAATTATTTATTTTGATAACGCCGCGACAACACAAAAGCCGCGAGTTTTGGCGGAAAGACTGGCTGAAAGATACGCAAAATCGCATGCCAATGTTCATCGCGGAGCTTATAAAATGGCCGAAGAAACTACCGAAGCGTTTGAAAACGCCCGCCAAAAAATCGCCGATTTTTTGAGCGCCGAAAGTTCCAAAGAGATTATTTTTACCAGAAATGCTACCGAGGCAATTAATCTTGTTGCTTATTCTTTCGGCAGGAAACTGAAAAGAGGCGACAGGATTTTAACTTGCGTTTCGGAACATCACTCAAATTTTGTCCCGTGGCTTCGCGTTGCCAAAGAGCGCGGTTTGAAGCTTGATGTTGTTGAACTGACGGCGAATCATAATTTTAATTTTGCCGATTTTAGGAAAAAATTAAACAAAAAAACAAAGTTGGTCGCAGTAGCGCATATTTCCAATGTTTCCGGATATATTTATCCGGTTGAACGTATTACGCGCGAGGCTCATAGAGTCGGCGCTTTGGTTTTGATTGATGGCGCGCAATCAGTCGGGCACATGCCGGTTAACGTCAAAAAAATCGGGTGCGATTTTTTTGCTTTCTCGGGCCACAAAATGCTTGGTCCCTCCGGTATAGGCGCACTTTGGGGAAGGGAGGAGATTCTGAAGAATATGGAGCCGTTTATGTCGGGTGGCGAGATGATTCGCGAAGTAACGCTTAAAAACGTGACATGGAACGATTTGCCGTGGAGGTTTGAGGCCGGAACTCCGAATATAGAAGGAGCGATTTTGTGGGGAGAGGCGATTGATTACTTAAAAAAAATCGGTATGAAAAATATTGAGGCGTATGAGCGCGAGCTTTTGAAACATGCGCTTTTAAAAATGAAAAAACTGCCGTTTATCGATTTAATGAAAATGTTAGACCTAGGAGGTCGCACGGGGATAATTTCCTTTAATATCAAAGGCGTTCATCCTCATGACGCTTCAACCATGCTTGACCAATATGGAATCTGCGTTCGCGCGGGCACCCACTGCGCCCAGCCGTTTATGAATCATTTGGGAGTGCCGTCAACACTGCGCGCGAGTTTTTATCTTTACAACACCAAGCGTGAAATTGACTACTTTATCCGCGCGCTTAAAGAAATTCATAAAAAATTTATCTAAAAATCTGTTCTAATATTCTTGAGAATTTGAGAATGAATGATATATATCAGGAGTTGATAATGGAGCATGCGAGAAATCCGAGAAATGTCGGAGTTATTCGAGGTGCCAAGAAAATTTTGGCTAAAAATCCTTTTTGCGGAGACGAAGCGGAGATTTATTTAAAAATTAAAAACAACAAGGTCATTGACATAAAATATCAGATTCAGGGGTGTATTTTATCTCGCGCTTCGCTCTCAATTTTTTCGGAATATATTAAGGGAAAGTCTACAAGCGCGGTCTCAAAAATCAAAGACGAAGATATTTTCAAAATGATCGGCGGCACCCCCTCACCCTCCCGCCAAAAGTGCGTTTTATTTGGATGCGAAGCAATTCATGCTAATTTAGATACATGGCCGAAGAAAAACCCATCGACAAGACTCATGACAAGAAGATCGCAAAAATAGAGATTGACCGCGAGCTTTGCACGGGAGCCGCGAGCTGCGTTGCCATAGCGCCCGGGGTTTTCGCGTTAGATAAAGAAAATAAGGCCTTTGTTGTTGATAAAGACGCGGCAGACCCGGAAACCATACTTAATGCCGCAAAATCCTGTCCGACCAAAGCCATTGTTTTGTTTGATGAAGATGGAAAACAAATTTTTCCTTAGTTTTTTATTGATCTTGACTAAGCCGAAAAACAATACAAGTATTTAAACAGATTCGGCTTATAGAAAAACCGGAGGCAGGGATGGAAGTCGCGGTTGGTTTTGCCTTAAATCCCGAACTTGTCGTTGAATACGACAGCAAACAGGGACCGCCCAACGCCAAATTGAAAATTTTGTCCACCGCCGTTCAGACAGCCGGTTCATCGGCCAATGTCGCTACTGCTCTTCATAAACTCGGCAGGCAGCCACATCTTTTTGGCTTGGTTGGCGCGTACGGCGAATATGTTGAGGATATTTTGCTTAAACATGTTTCGCAATCTTTGGATTTTGAATGGACGCCGATTCCCGCGCTTAATCGCACGGGTTTTGCCTTACTGCGTGTTGATCGCGCTAATCCCTCCGAAAAAGTAATTGGACGGAGAGGCGAGGTTCTTAAAAATAAAACGGAAGAAGGGCGTTGTTTGATTCGCAGTTGTGGTATTCATGATTCTGTCATCCGCGTTGCTACCGGAGTCAGCATTTCCGAAGTTCCTTTGGCTCTTGCGCTATTTGAGCGGGGCCAAACTATTCTTACGCCAAACGCCGAACTTTTAAATCATCTCGAGGAGTTCCACCGCTTGCTGGCTCGCACATCTATTCTGGTTTGGAATGAAAACGAAGCTGACCAGTATCTTAGATCGCAAGGCATAAAGAAAACCAGACGTTTTAATATTCACTTCATTGGTCTCAGAGCTATTATAACGACAATGGGAAGCAGGGGCGGAAAAATTCAGGTTGATGGATGGGCCGAGCGTTTGTTCTCGACTCAAAGGCCGACTGGACGCATCTTGAGCACTCAAGGGGCGGGCGACTGGTTTTTGGCCGGATTTATAACGGCCATGCTCGAATCAGGGGAGAGGCTTTCTTCTTTAGCCAATCCGCCGGAGAGTTTGATGGACTGGTGCGTGTTTGGAGCCAAGGTTGCCGCAAAAAAGCTTTCGTTTTTAGGGTCTGGACAAGGTCCATCGCGAGGAGACATAGAGTAGCGCATTTATTTTTAATAAAATAAAGCCTCCCAAAAGGGAGGTTTTTGGTTGCCATCTTAAAAATTAAGATTTATCATATTTAAATATGAAACACGAATTGCTAAAATTGCCATACGATTATTCGGCGCTTGAGCCATATATTGATTCCAGAACGATGGAGATTCATCACTCCAAGCATCATCAGGCGTATGTTGACAAATTAAACGCGGCGCTTGAAGCCCACCTTGATTTGCAGGAAAAATCGGTTGAGGACTTGCTGAAAGATTTAAACTCCGTTCCGGAAGATATTCGAACGGCGGTTCGCAACCACGGCGGAGGGCATTACAACCACTCTATTTTTTGGACATCAATGGATTCGCCGACAAAGGTTGCTGTGACGGGCGGAAGCCGGGAGCCCGCAGGCGCGATTGGCGACGCAATAGACAAAGAATTCGGCAGATTTTCTGACTTCAAAGAAAAGTTCGCAGCGGTCGCGGTTGGCGTTTTCGGAAGCGGTTGGGCGTGGCTTGTGAAAGATAATTTGGGCAAGCTTATAATTATATCAACTCCAAATCAGGATAGCCCCGTGTCGCAAGGCCTTGCGCCGCTTCTTGGCATTGATGTCTGGGAGCACGCTTATTATTTGAAATATCAAAATCGCAGGGCGGAGTATGTTGAAAATTGGTGGAATGTTGTGAATTGGGAGGAGGTTGGAAGGAGGTTTGTGGTATAGTTTGCAAGAATAACAATTCACTTTCTTATGACGGCGCTTCGAATCTTAAAAATTATGGTCGTTTTGTTCGCGAAAAATTAGCGCGATACCCCGTTTGCCCTCTTGCTTCGCAAAAAGTTTTCCGACCGCGATTTTTCGCTCCAAAACTCCCTAATTTTAAAATATTCTCCGCGAGTCAACGAAAGTGAATTGTTATTCTTGCAATAAAATATGGAATCACGCATAAAAGAAATTTTGGATAAAGAAGTGAGGCCAATGCTCGCGATGCATCTGGGCGATTTGGAGTTTATGGGATTTGAAAACGGCGTTGTGAAGTTAAGAATGAAAGGCAACTGCCAAGGGTGTCCGTTGAGCATCGTCACACTTAAAGCGGGCATTGAGCGAATTTTAAAATCCAAAATTCCGGAGGTTCAAAGCGTGGAGGAAGCATAAAAAACAAAAACCCGTCGCTTTGCGGCGGCGGGTTTGAAAATTCTCGCTAAAAACTATTCTTCTCGTCCCATTCCCTTGAAAATTGCTTCGTAGTCCGGCTCCTGTCGGGCTTTCGCGATCGGGGCGTATTTTTCTTTCCAGTATCCCACGCGGTTCCAGAAATTCTGGGACATCAGGAACTCGCGGTGGGATTTGTACATATCCGGAGGAAGATCGGGAATTTTGAACCAGCCGGATCCCGATATCTCTTTTCTATAAGATTTTCGCGGTACTCCCTCCGCGCAGGTGAAGCACAAGAAGTATACGGTGTCAACCTCTTTGTCTATTTTAACCCTTCCGAAAACATCCCTCACAACTTTTCCATCATCGTTTCTTAAGGGGTACTTTCTCACGAAACGGAAACGCTCGAGAACTTCTATTTCTTCTTTCTTTATTCCCGATTCGTCATGCGCCTCAACACCGGCTTTGTCCAGAAGCATGGCGTTCCTCATTTCTTCGCTGAGGCCGAGCCAAATTCTCATCGAGTCGCCGTCCAAGTTTCCCAGGTTCGCCAGCTCTTTTTTCAGCCCGGAGCCCTGATAAATTAAACGCGTTCGTCCCTTTTTTTGATCGTCGCGAAGTTTGGTTACCAGGTCTCTTATGGTTGTTCTGCCCTGCGTAAATCCCCATCCGCTTTGTTTGCCGCCGTATGAGTTGTTTTTCACCAGCAATATTTCTTCAAATGAGGGTTTAAACAGGATAACCCCGGCAGTTATGTGTTCAAGCAGTATCTCCACCATTCTGTTCCTCCGGTTCGGGTTTGTTGACAAGAATCTATTTTCGTCTATAATTATATATATAAACGAATAAAAAGTCAAGCTTTTTGAACGTATGGAGAATTTAACAAAAACCCAGCTGATATTGCTCGTTTTGTTGGTGAGTTTTATGACCTCGCTTGTGACCGGCATTGTCAGCGTCGCTCTTGTTAACCAGGCGCCTGCTCCGGTCACGCAGACAATCAACCGGGTTATTGAGAAGGTAACAACGGGCAAAATTGAAGAGCCTGGTGGCGGAGGCGCGTTGATTATTACCTCCGAAGATCTTATAACCAAACTGGTGGCCGACACCCTGCCTGCGGTTGTGAGCGTCATCGCCTCCAAGGACGTTCCGGTAATCGAGCAATATTTCATAAACCCTTTTGAAAATGACGATCTTTTTCGCCAATTTTTGGGCGATTCTTTGCCGCAGATTTTGATACCGCAGTATCGCCAAAAAGGAACCGAAAAAAAACAGGTTTCGGCCGGCACGGGATTTTTTGTTTCCGAAGACGGCTATTTGATAACCAATCGGCATGTTGTTGAAGACAATACCGCCGAATACACGGTTTTGATGAACGATGGCCGAAAAATGAAGGCTGAGGTTTTGGCGCGAGACCAAGCGCAGGATATTGCTGTTTTAAAAGTTGAGGGTAGCGGGTTTAATTTTATTCCGCTTGGCGACTCGGAAAAATTAAGAGCGGGGCAGACGGTCGTGGCCATAGGCAACGCCTTGGGCGAGTTTCAAAATACCGTTTCGGTCGGAGTTATAGCCGGGCTTTCAAGGACAATCGTCGCTTCAGGGGCGGCTTCGGGTCCAGAAATTTTACAGGAAGTCATTCAGACCGATGCGGCGATAAATCCGGGAAATTCCGGAGGGCCGCTTCTGGATTTGGCCGGACGGGCCATAGGCATTAATACCGCGGTCGCCGCGGACGCCCAAAGCATAGGATTTGCTTTGCCGATAAATTTCATAAAAAAAGCGGTGTCGGATGTGCGCGAGTTCGGTAAAATAAGTTATGCTTACCTCGGCGTTCGCTACGTTACGATTACGCCCCAGGTTAAAGAAGACAGAAAGCTGCCGGTTGATTATGGCGCGCTGTTGGCGGCCGCGGAAGGTCAGGCGGCGGTGATAAACGGCTCTCCCGCCCAAAAAGCGGGGCTTCGCGAAGGAGATGTGGTGCTTGAGTTTGGCGGAACAAAAGCAGATAAAGAAAACAGTCTGGCTAAGTTAATAAGCCAGAAAAAAGTCGGCGAGAAGGTTTCGCTGAAGGTTTTGCGCGACGGCAAAGAAATAATTATTGAAGTCGAACTTGCCGAAAGACCAACAAACTTATAATCTTAAACCCCAGATTTTAAATTATGCCTCCATTTGGAAATTTCACCATTAAGGCGCAGGAAGCGATTCGCCGAGCTCACGAGCTGGCTATTGAGCGCGGTCAGAATCAGGTAGACGCCATGCATTTGCTCGCGGCCTTGATGCTTCAGGAAGAGGGCATAGTTATTTCTATTTTTGACAAAATGGATATTGACCCGGCCGACATTATGGATACGGTAATGGACACTCTGGATTCAAAAACCAAGTCAAACGTTTTGATGCCGTCAAGCCAGATGTTTTTGAGCCAGGAATTCGGCCGTATTCTTGATACCGCTTACCGCATAGCCCAGTCGATGAAAGACGAATTTATTTCAACCGAACATTTGTTTATGGCTCTCTTTGATGTTCCGTCCAAGGCCCAGAATGTTTTAGCTTCAAACCACATACAGCGCGAGACGGTAAAACATGCTCTTGACGATTTGCGGGGGTCGGGCCGCGTGACCGACCTTGAGCCCGAAACCAAAATGAAGGTTCTTGAGCGATACGGACGCAACTTGACCAAGCTTGCGCGCGAAGACAAGCTTGATCCGGTTATAGGCCGTGACAACGAAATACGCAGGATAATGCAGATACTTTCGCGCCGGACCAAAAACAATCCTGTCTTGATAGGAGAAGCGGGGGTGGGCAAAACCGCGGTTGTCGAGGGACTGGCGCGCAAGATTGTTTCCGGCGATATTCCGGACGCTCTTAAAGACAAAGAGCTTATTGCTCTTGATCTGGCTTCGTTGGTCGCGGGAACGAAATACAGAGGCGAATTTGAGGAGAGGCTTAAAGCGGTTATGCGCGAAATAGAAAAAGCAGAGGGCAAAATAATACTTTTTATAGACGAATTACACACTATTGTGGGCGCGGGCGCGGCCGAGGGAGCGATTGACGCTTCAAACATGCTTAAACCGGCTTTGGCCAGAGGAGAACTGCATGCCATAGGCGCCACAACCCTTAAAGAGTATCAGCGCCACATTGAAAAAGATTCGGCGTTAACCCGGCGTTTTCAGCCGGTTTACGTTGAGGAGCCTTCCCAAAAAGATGCGGTGAGTATTCTTCGCGGAATCAAGGAGCGCTACGAAATACACCACGGAGTGCAGATAACCGACGCCGCGCTTCAGTCCGCGGTTCAACTGTCCAGCCGTTACATAACCGACAGGTTTTTGCCGGATAAAGCGGTTGATTTGGTAGACGAAGCAGCCTCTGCTTTGCGTCTGGATCTCGACAGCATGCCGGGAGAACTTGAGAAAGCCAGAAACGACGCAACGAGAATGGAAATAGAGAAAGAGGCTCTGAAAAAAGAGGAGGGAGTTTCGCCAAAAAACAAAATAAAAAAATTACAGCGTGAAATAGACAGCTTGCGTGAAAAAACATCGGGGACGGAGATGAAATGGAAAAACGAAAAGGAAACCATCGCCAATATAAGGCAATTCAAAAAAGATTTGGACGCTCTTCGCCAGGAAGCCGAAGCGGCGGAACGAGCGGCCGATTTGTCGAAAGTTGCCGAAATAAGATATGGCCGGGTTCCGGAGCTTGAGCGCCGGCTTTTGGCGGAAGAGACGCGCTTGCGCAAGCTTCAGTCTTCGCGCAGCATTTTAAAGCAGAAAGTCGGACCGGAAGATGTGGCCGAGGTTGTCGCCCGCTGGACCGGAATTCCGGTGACTAATTTATTGGAAACAGAGGCAAAAAAGCTTTTACGCATGGAGGAAGAACTCGGGCAGAAGGTTGTCGGACAAGAAGAGGCGATTTCCAAAATCGCAAATGCGGTAAGACGCTCGAGGGCCGGAATAGGAGATCCGTCGCGTCCGATAGGATCGTTTATGTTTCTGGGTCCCACAGGGGTTGGAAAAACGGAACTTGCGCGCAGGCTTGCCGAATTTATGTTTGATGACGAAAAAGCCATGATCCGCGTTGATATGTCCGAATACATGGAAAAACACGCGGTATCGAAACTTATCGGCTCTCCTCCGGGCTATGTCGGCTACGAAGAAGGGGGACAGCTTGCCGAATTGATACGCCACCGGCCTTACGCGGTCGTGCTTTTTGACGAGATAGAAAAGGCCCATCCGGAGGTATTTCACATAATGCTTCAGATTCTTGATAATGGACGTTTGACCGACGCCAAGGGCCGGCATATTAATTTTAAAAACACGATTGTTATTATGACTTCGAACGTCGGCTCGGAATTCGCGCGCGAGCTTGGCCGGCTTGGTTTTGAAACATCGGAAGACAGAGACGGAGACGGAAACCGCGAAAAAGGCCTGAAAGACAAAATTATGATGTCGCTTGAGCAAAGATTCAGGCCGGAATTTTTAAACCGGCTCGATGAAATAATTATTTTCAACCCATTGGGCCGCGAAGAAATCGCGAAGATCGTTGATATCCAGCTGCGGGAAGTGCGTGAACGGTTGGCCGACAAAGGGGTGGGTTTTGAGTTAAGCAAAGAAGCAAAAAATTATTTGGCCAGCACGGGCTATGACCCGAATTTTGGCGCGCGTCCGTTGAGGCGGCTGATCCAGTCCAAAATACTGAATGCCGTTGCCGAGCGCATGATAGCCGGTTCGGTTAAGGCCGGCGACAGATTGGTTATCGATGAAAAAGGGGGGAACTTGGCAATAGAATCAAAATCGGAAGTCCGTAAAAAGACTTCAAAAAAGGCCAAAAGCGCGGTAAGATAAGTTTCGATGCATGGGTGGCGGAGTGGTCAATCGCACTTGGCTGTAAACCAAGCGCCCTATGGGCTTCGGGGGTTCGAATCCCTCCCCATGCACAAATAATTTTAATTTATGAAATTTTATATTGCGGCCCGTTTTGATAAACGAGATGAAGTCAAAGAACTTCATAAAGTTCTTATTGAAACTGGTCACGAAATAGTAGGCGATTGGACGGGACACCAACCGATAAAGCCGTATGATAAAAATCAGGACATGGCCAAAGAGTATTCCGTGGATGATATAAACAGCGCAAAAGACGCGGATGTTTTTATAATTTTAAGCGATGAGGCCGGCACCGGAATGTATGTTGAGCTTGGCGCGGCAATCGCGTCTAATCTTTTGATCGGCAAGCCAAAAATTTACGCGGTAGGCGAGCACAACTCGCGTTCAATGTTTTATTTCCATCCCTCGGTGGAGAGATTCTCGAGCGTCGAAGACGTTTTGAGTGTTATTTAAATTGACAGAGTAAAAATCCGCTCCGTCTGCCAGCTGGCGAACGGAACGGATTTGCCTACCTTTTTATTTCTCCTAAGAAATATTTTAAAACGATCATCCACAACGCTCCTACAAAAAAATCAAATCCAACCGCGCTGAATATACTAATGGCCGGAGACATTCCCAGAATATAAACCGCGATAAACGTCAGGCCCAAAGAAAAAGCTATTCCGTCGGTAGTCGTTGTTCTGGCCACATAGCCGAGATCCAGAGCTTGGTCGGAAGTTTTTTTATACAGAGACACGACATAAAAAGCTCCGGACAGATACCCCGCTAATTTCAGGTCCGCGATCTTTGGTTGCATAAAGAAAGACAGCGCGTAGGGTAAAATACCTCCGAATATCATGATAAAAAGAATACGAAACGAATAAGGCACGCGCAAACTAAGAAAATTTTTTCCCCCTTCTTTTTCGTTTTCTTCGGACATTTGGCAAGTCTCCAGTTTGGGAAGATCGGGTTCAACGAACTTTAAAATATGTTAGCATTGTTTTTTGACTTTGTAAAGACAGCTGGCGGGAGCCTAAGAAGTTTGCTATAAATAAAAATGCGCCAACGTAGCTCAGTTGGTAGAGCAACTCCATGGTAAGGAGTAGGTCGCCGGTTCAAATCCGGCCGTTGGCTCAAGGTTGATTTTTTTAGAAATTGCGTTAAGATAATCAGTATGCCGCAACCGAATCTATTTAAATTCAAATGTTCCGTTTGCAAACGCGGAAACTATTACAGCACCAAAAACAAGAAAAAAGTTGAGCGAAAAATAGAGCTCAAAAAGTTTTGTAAGTGGTGCAAAAAACATACCTTGCATAAAGAGGCAAAAATCACTGCTTGATTTTTGATATTATTATATAGTATTTTTTGCGCCATTTGCGCGAAAGGGGGTCGGGGAAAAGCGGAAGGGTTTCCCCGCGGAGGAAAACAGACCCGACGCGCGAAGCGGTCGGGGCGCTAGAAACCGAGGGTTTCTAGGGAGCACGAGCGAATCCCTTGAGGTGAGCGAGCTGCGACGAAAATGGTGCAGAAAGCACACGGTTCATAAAGAAGTCAAAATAACGGCTTAGATTTTTTTGGGGGTATGGTTCAATGGTAGAACATTGGTCTCCAAAACCAAAGATCAGGGTTCGATTCCTTGTACCCCCGCATTGAAAATTTTGGCATCTTTTGATGCCTAGAATTTCAAATTTGATAGGTACAAGGAATCGAACCCACGAAAGGGGGTCGGGGAAAAGCGGAAGGGTTTCCCCGCGGAGGAAAACAGACCCGACGCGCGAAGCGGTCGGGGCGCTAGAAACCGAGGGTTTCTAGGGAGCACGAGCGAATCCCTTGAGGTGAGCGAGCTGCGACGGGTTCGATTCCCTCAGCTCCCGCAAATTTAGACGGGCGATTTCTTATACCCCCGCTTTACACCAACTGTCTAATCCTTTAGTGTTTTAACAGATAGTTTTTTGATTTGAGGAGACGAGCGTGAACGAAATCACGAAATTCGGGGCGCGTTATTACGGTCCGGGCTATACTTGGAGCGCCTACAGGGAATTGCAAAACGAATATAACAATTTTGCGCTTAAAGAAACCGGTAAGCCGTGGTGGGAAGAATTCGCAAAGCGTTTGCGTAGAGGCCACAAAGTCTTGGACTTGGGATGCGGCAGCGGTGTTCCGGCGCGCTTTCTTTCCGGTCACGGCCTTAGAGTGGTAGGCGTGGATGTTTCTGGAGACATGGTCACGCTTGCGCGGAAACAGGATCCGCAAGGAGTTTTCTTTCGCGCCGAGATGGATGAAATAAGATGGCCCATGTATAGTTTTGGCGGCGTCTGTTCGTTTTTCTCTTTTTTGCATTTGCCGAAGCGAAGGGTCAAAAAACTGATAAGAGATATTCATGAGTGGCTGCTCCCCGGAGGAGTTTTTGCGGTAACCATTGTTGAAGGCGAGGGCGAAGGATTATGCGAAAACTTTATGGGCAGGGGTATCCCTATTTATCTTTCTTACTATAAACAACCGGAGTTTTGTGACATGTTGAGGGTGGCGGGCTTTACTGTTAAGGACACGAAGCGCTTGGAGGTAAAAACAGATAATTTTGATGAAACGGAGCTGTTCTTTTTAGCTAGTAAAACTGGCACGTTGGGCGAGTGAGAAAAAAGAGAAAGGTGTGAGTAACTTTGAGGACATGATCAATCATCCGTCTCTGCAGCGCGAATTTAGCAGGTTTAGGTCTTTGGGTGGTCAAATAAGAATAGATAACAACAAGATTGTTTTATATTCAATGATTATTCCTGAAGATATCACGGAATTATTCGCGCAACGCATTCGCCGTCTTGATGTGGAAAACCTTCTTGAGGTTGTTGTGGAAATTTAGGCGCGAAACTCGCCCCCTTTTTGTTTGGCCGCACATGCTTTTCAAATATATTGTTTTATGCAAGTATTCTTTTGGCGAGAGGTGCGCCTCTCAATGCCAGAAAGGAGGAGGGTATGCCCTTCACCGAAGGACTGGAAGCGTTGATTGGAAAAAAAGGCCGTATTACCGATACAGAGTGGTTGGTCTTGATTGAGGCCAGGCGCAAACTCATTAAACCGCACCTTGATTCATTTACTCTTCCGATACTTGGGTCATTAAAATGTTTGCGAAACGAACTTAGTTTTAAACACGAGATTGATTGTGATATTTCCGTATCCGGTGGGGATCAGCGTTTTTCGCTAAAAACTCAAGGGTTTTTCTGGGCCCAACCTTGGTCTGCTGTGGAAAGGATTTCTAATAGCGGATCTTGTAATTGGCCCGGCTACGTAGCTTGTCCTGACGGAACTATGCATATCTGGGGCCTTACGCGTTCTGGTTTGTGGGTTCTCGTGACCATTGAATTTGTCGGCGAATCCGGATATAAAGAGCGTGGCTATGAGCGGGCAAAATCTGTAAAAATTTTTGAAGCCGATTTACGCGCGATCATAGAAAAAACGAAAGAAAATCCAAGACACATGTGGAGTCATCTCGGCGCGGTTATTAAAAGTTTCGCAGAGCGCCGTAAGTGTCTGTATAACCAAGCTCTTGATCTTGCCCGAATGGTCGAAATTGAGGAACTGGCTCTTTCAATTGTTTTGGGGAAGTAAAAAGGTCAATATAAGGCGCAAAACTCGCGCCTTTTTTATTTACTTGGGATTTGATATTTTAAATTTATGGAGAACAAAAAACATTTTTACACTTGGAAAAATTTTGAATCGGATGTTAAGAAATTAACATCGGCATTAAAGCACAAAAAATTTGACGGCATCTGGGGGCCGGCGAGGGGAGGGTTGCCTATCGCGGTCTGCCTTTCGCACGCCCTTGATCTGCCGTTTTTAGAAAAATCAAAAAGCGAAAAAACCTTGATTGTTGACGACATAGCGGACACCGGAAAAACTCTTGAACCGTTTTTTAAAAAAGGCCATACGATTGCCACAATTTTTTACCATCACCAAAGCAGATTTGAACCTCACATCTGGCTTCGCGAGAAAAAAGACGAATGGATAGTTTTCCCGTGGGAAAAAACATGAATTAACAACTGGTAAGTTATGCACACTTATATTTGCTGGTTTTTTTTTAAGGTTTATAATTGTCAGAGGATGTGCAAAACCCCGCGAAGCGGGGTTTTATCGTGTCCGGCTAAAAATTTATGAAAGAAGGCCTAACTTTTGATGATGTCTTATTGACCCCGAAAAAGTCTCGGGTTTTTTCACGTAAAGATGTTTCGCTCAAAACTTTATTTTCAAAAAATATAGAATTATCCGCGCCGATTGTTTCAGCCAACATGGACACCGTAACCGAATCGCGGATGGCGAGATTCTTGGCCGAATCCGGCGGGATCGGCATAATTCACCGATTTTTATCTATTGAACAGGAGGCCGAAGAAGTAAAAAAAGTAAAAAGAGCCGAAAATATAATTATTGACGATCCGTATACTATTTTGCCTCACCAGACGGTTGCCGAAGCGCGCATGCTGATGGGCCATGACGGCGTATCCGGACTTTTGGTAACGGACGAAAAAAAGAGACTCGTTGGCATCGTAACCGCGCGCGATCTTTTATTTGAAAAAGACGAAAACCGGAAGATGGGCGAAGTTATGACCAAAAAGGTCATAACCGCGCCGGTTAATATTTCTCCATCTCGCGCCAAAGAAATTTTGCATAAGTATAGAATTGAAAAACTGCCCCTCGTTTCTAAAAACGGCGTTGTTAAGGGCCTCATTACCTCAAAAGATATTTTGAAAAAAAGTCAGAACCCCATCGCTTCAAAAGACAAAAGAGGCAGGCTTTTGGTGGGGGCTGCGGTCGGCGTAAAAGAGGACGCGCTGGCGCGAACAAAAGCGCTGCTTGATGCCGGAGCTGACGCGATAGTTATTGATATTGCCCACGGCCATAATATGCGCGCGCTGGAAATGACAAAAACATTAAAGAAAAAATTTAAAGGAATAGAGCTTGTTGCCGGAAATGTTGCTACTGCCGAAGGCGCAGTTGATTTGATAAAAGCGGGGGCGGACGCGGTAAAGGTGGGGATTGGGCCGGGGGCCGCGTGTACCACAAGAGTTGTCACTGGAGTCGGTGTGCCACAGCTTACGGCGATCACAGATTGCGTAAAAGCCGTTTCAAAATTTGATATACCGATCATAGCCGACGGCGGAGTAAAAAATTCGGGAGATTTTTCTAAGGCGCTGGCCGCAGGCTCTTCGTCCGTCATGATTGGCAGCTTGTTTGCGGGGACTGACGAGGCCCCCGGCGAATATATCATTGAAGATGGCGTCGCTTATAAACTTTACCGCGGAATGGCGTCTCGTGACGCGGCAGAGGATAAAAACAAATTGGATGGAATCGACCCTTCGACTGCGCTCGGGGCAAGCGGTTTTTCAAGGAATCCTGAAGGCAAGGCCGGACGGGTTTCATACCGCGGTTCGGCTAAAAATGTAATAGGTGATTTGGTCGGCGGGCTTCGTTCGTCAATGAGCTATCTTGGCGCCAAAAACCTTAAAGAATTCAGCAAGAACACCGAATTTATAAAAATCACCCCCGCCTCTTTCAGAGAAGGCCAAGCGAGGAATTAAATTTTTTGGGGTTGACACCGGCCATTTTTATACGGCTGGTTTTGTTTTTTGTTTGATTTTTTTGGCTGGCGGTTTATATTCTGGATAGGTTATCCGCCCGTTGAAAACTGAATAAGGAGAAAAAAGATGACCAAAATTTCCGAATGTCTGAAAAAGAAAATTGGAGAAGAACTTTGGGAAACCTTAAAAAGAATTCGTCACGAAAACAAAAAGGGGTTTATTAGAACCCCCGAAGCGAAAGCTGTTTTGTCCCGGCTTGTGGAAATTAATCTGAAGCCGAAAGAATTTGAGGACCTGCTTGGATACAAGTGGGGAAGTGTCAAAAACGCACTTTCTTATCACCAAATCAAGAAACCAGTTCACAAAGCCGAAGTTGCGGCACACGACATTAATTCCCCCGAATTTAGCGAAAGATTTTTTAAGTTTGTGCGCAGCAAGACGGTTGTGGAAATGTGCGAGGAATTTAATTTGAGTGACGAACAGGTAAGTACGCTTTTGGCAAATCCGCCTGCGGAACATGGCATATATAAGGATTCCAGCAGGCACACGGCTACCTACTTCTGTATTTTTAAAGGCAAAAATGTCGAGCCGAAAGATAGGATTTGGAATTATGTTTTGGCTAAAGACGATGGAGCCGCGGTTGATATCGTGTTTCCGAAAGATATTGGTTGGAAAAAAGAAAGGTCCGGAGATTCGTCTGAGCGCAGATTGGAAAAAATGCGCATTGTGCCCATGGCCGACATTTGGCTTGGCGACCCTCTTCACGACTCAGCGCTTTTGGACGAGAGAATAGCCTGGATTGCCAGAGAGCCGCACATTTTTTGGTTTTTTAACGGAGATGCGATTAAACCCCCGACAGCAAAAGAAATTAAAGACGGCGTGCTGGAAAAACTTTATCTTGAGTTGAGAACAAAACTTGCGCCGATTTCACACAAGTGGCTTTGGGCGCAAGAAGGGTGTTTTGAGACGAAGTTGCATGCGACCAAAGACGCATTTGATCCGATTGACGACCTTTGTGATGAGTGGGATGTGCCATATTTCAGAACTCCGGTTTCCGTCGGCCTTCATTGGGCTGGAAATTTATTTAAGTTTTACTGTATTCATGGAAAATCGCAGGCTCAGAAAAAGGGTTCAAAAATCAACGCCATCGCGCGCATCCTTGGTGAAGTGGAATTCAACCATTTTTATGTTATGTCTCACATCAAGGATTCGATTTCTAGCAAACAAGTGCGTGTTTCCCAAGACGTGTTGAATTTTGATTTGGCGGAAAAAAAACAATATTTATTCATCACACCCTCTTTTGTGAAGTACGATCGGTCTCGTGATGCGAAGTGGGGATATCCTCTTCCTGCCAGAGGGCAAGCAAGCTGCGCCTTGTATATAGACGGCGATTATCATTTTTATTCTTCACCAATAGCCACAGGTCTGGTTGCTGTGGGGGAGGACAACATATGACCTCGCAAAAATTCACCTTACTTGGAAAAAAATTTGAAGAATTAATGAAAAGAGGAATTGTTCCCAAAGAATCTTTACTCAAAGAGTCCGGTTTTTCGGAAGAGCAGATTAAAAAAATGCTTGGCCGCGATGTGGAAGGCGGCCGCATTTTTGAACAAAGGGTTGAAAAGGAAATTTATTACCGCTTAATCAGAGAAACACCGCCGGTAGTTACTCAGGAGCGCGTTTGGCAATACGCCCAGTGCGCGGATCGCAGAAAGCCGTATTTCTGGTTTCAATTTCCGAATACCGATTGGAAAAAAATAATTTTGGTTCCTCTTTCCGACCTTCAGTGGGGTTCGGAAGAATGTGACGTCGCCCAACTTAAAGATTATGTCAAATATATCGGGGAGAATGACCATGTTTTCGCGTTTCTCAACGGAGATATCCTGAATAACGCTTTGCCGGATTCTCCCGGCGGTTCAATTTTTTGGGATGTGGCGAGACCCCGCGAGCAAGTAAGGACCGTGATTGATTTACTGGCCCCAATCGCTCACAAAATTCTTTGGGCATTGCCCGGTAATCACGAAGAGCGCACAATCAAGAGGGCAGATATAGATCCTTTGTTCTGGATTTGCCAGAAACTTGGCATTCCTTATTCGGATCAGCCAATTTTTGCCGATATTCTTTGGCGGAGCCACCGTTTCAATTTCTATTGTTTTCATGGCATCAGCGGTTCCAGAACTATGGGTGGCAAGTTAAACGCGGCCATGCGTCCGATTGATTGGACCGAGTTCACGATGTTTTACATAATGGGGCATGTTCATGAACCAATGGGCAACCCTGTTACAAGAAGGTGTGTTCTTAGGGAGTATGACAGCAAGGGGGGTTTGACCGGCTTGCGGGTTGTTGACAGAGATCAGTATGTGATTATATGCGCGGCTTGGCTGAAGTTTTGGGGAGGTTACGGCGCAAAGATGGGTTTTTCTCCGCAGTCTCAAGGCGGAACCCCGTGCCTTTTGTATAAAAACGGCGATTACGGAATCTCGGAGTAAGTGTTTTGGTTAATTTTAAGTTAAATTTTATAATCCCCTCGGCAATTTGTCGGGGGATTTTCTTTTTGGAGGATTTTAGTATAATGAACCAAGACACGACGGTTTTTTGAAAACAAACCCTCGGGAGGCAAAACCCATGGTCGGTAGCGAGAAAAACGGAAATCCGGCCGGGGGCGGTTCTTCCGGCGGGATTCCAGAAATTTTGCGGATATTGCCTGCCAGCATAACCAAAACCGTGGTCTTTCCTCACCGGCTTTTCACGAACCTTTCTTACGCCACAAACAACAAGAAAATGGTCTCCGACCTAAAACTGGCCGCAGAAGACGGCCATGCGTTTGTTTTGGTCTCGGTAAACGGCAAGGTGACGGAAATAGGAGTTTTGTGCGAAACAAAGAATTTCAGATTTTTCCCTAAAAACGGAGTGGTGTCTGTTGATATCAAGCCGCTTAAACGCGTTTACTGCACTGAGATTGTGTTTGCTCCCGATCCGGCTGCCGGGTTTACGCGCGTGAAGTGGAATTACCGAAACGAAATCGCGGTTAGTCCCGAAAGAGGAGAAGAAAAAAGCTTTGTTGATAAGATGATTGCCCTATGTTTTTCTTTCCATGAGTTTGAGAGTGCCATTGGCGGATCTCTTAGCGAGTCCGAAGGGAAATATTTTGAAAATGCCAATAGGCTTTTGGGAGAGCTGAACGCGGAAAATTTGTCCGAAACTCTGGATATAATAATGGCCGTTTTACAAAACGTTTATTGGACTTGGGAAGATTTTGACTTCGGAACCCCGGCATTCATCATATTAAAAGAAGAGAATGTTGAAACCAGGTTGGATAGGGTTGTAGAATTGCTGGAGATTATTTTCCATCATGTTATGGATTATGGCTTGCTTGGCGACGACGATGTCTGGAGGACCGGTTCATTGCCGGAAAGGGCGCTCGTAAAATATGACGCGAAAAAACCGGCTGTAGACACGTCTTTGGCCGAGGTAAATATCCGGGAAGAGCTTGCAAAACCGAGAAAAACAACAAAACCTCCCATGATCATTTCGGCTGGCGTTCGCCACGGATCAACGACTTTGCTGGACCACAAGAAACCCGACGCTTTTTCCAAAAATGTAGTTGAATTTCTTGACCAGCGCGTTGTTGGTCAGGAGAGGGCGAAGATTCATATGGCCAGAGTGTTTTTGCGCATAAAACTTGGACGAACCGATCCGCGCCGCCCGTTAATAGGCGGAATCTTTTGCGGTCCGACAGGTGTTGGAAAAACAGAATTGGTTAAGGCCGGCGCCGAATTTATGTTCGGAGATTTTAACGGTTATACTCACATAGGATGCAATACTTTGCAGGAGCATCATGACGTCAAGTGTCTTGATGGCGCGCCGCCAAGCTACGTTGGCTACAACGACGACACAATTTTAGCCCAATGGCGCCTTGATAGGCCGCATTTTCTGTGGCACATGAGCCAAAAGCACGGAGTTAAAATTGGCGATACGAAAAAAGTTTTAAGCGAGCTTTCATCAAAACACCCGCAGTTTACCGAAAAACAAGTAATGACCGCATCTGGATATAGGCCCGAGGATAAGTACTGGTCAATCGTACTTTTGGATGAGATAGAACGGGCGCACCCGGCTCTTTACTCGTTTTTGCTGCGAATTTTTGATGACGGAACTCTTGCCTTAAAGAACGGCGAATTCACGGATTTGAAGCGGACTGTGTTTTTTTTGACATCAAATATTCACGGAAAAGAAATTCTTGAAGAAGGGTCCGGAAAAAATATAGGCTTCCATCAGGCCGGAGAAAACTTGTCCGTAGAGAAAAGATTCGTGAGCCAGACATGGAAAGAGGTTGTTGGCGCTGTTGTGAAGCACTTTTCTTCAAACCCGGCTTTTTTGGGCAGGATCGGAAAAGAAAACCTGATTGTCTTTTACCCGCTTGGAGCGAAAGAGCTTTTGCAAATTCTTGAAAATATATATTTGCCGGAATTTACAGAATACATGAAAGAAAAAGCAGGAATAGACAAATTTTTTATAACGGATAAGGCAAAAAACCTTGTTATTGCGGAAACAAGAGATCCGACAAGCAGAGTTTTGGGCGCAAGAGCACTTAAGAAGGTTTTTGAGCGTATGGTTGAAATCCCCGTTTTAAATCTTCTGGCGCGAGCCGAAGAGGGAGACGGGCTGAAAGCAGGCGATCGCGTTTTGGTTGACGCAAAGGACGGCGCGATGTTCATTTTTAAGGAAGCAGATTAGCTAAACAGGGCTCGTTCGGAGCCCTGTTTTTTGCTAGACTTCGTTTATATGAATCCGTTGCCGGCTTATTTGCAACGAACAGGTGTTTTAAAAGCAGGCCCGATTTTAGAGTCGTTTGGAGCGATTGACCGCGCCGATTTTGTTCCGGAAGAACTGAAATCAAGAGCTTATGCCGACGAGGCTTTGCCGATTGGCGGAGGGCAGACGATATCACAGCCTTACACCGTTGCTTTTATGTTAAATTTGCTTGATCCGAGGCGTGGAGAAAAAATCATGGATGTTGGAGCGGGTTCCGGCTGGCAGACGGCCCTTTTGGCGCATGTTGTGGGTAATACCGGCAAAGTTTTTGCCATTGAGCGCGTGCCGGAACTTTGTGAGTTTGGCCGCGTAAATGTTTCTAAATATAATTTTATCGCGAGCGGTGTTGTTGAATGGTTTTGTCAGGACGCGACATCGGGGCTTCCGGACAAAGCCCCGATGGACAAAATAATAGCGGCGGCTAGCATTGTGGATCTAAAAGTCCCGAAAGCGTGGGAAGAACAACTAAAAGTCGGCGGGAAAATGGTGGTACCAATAGGAAATTCAATTTGGCTTTTTATCAAACAGCCCGACGGAACATTTCACGAGAAAGAATTTCCTGGTTTTATTTTCGTGCCCTTTATTAAAAATGACAGAACTTGATTTAAAAATAAAAAAACTGGCAATACTCACCGGCGCGATTTTGTTTGTTGTTTCCCTTGTCGCGCACTCTATTTTTTCCGTTCCGTCCGGCTTCGGCAAAAATCGTCTAGTTAATATAAAACAGGGGAGGGGCTTGAGTGAGATTGCGGATAGTTTGGAAAAAGACGGTGTTATAAAATCGCCATTTATTTTTAAGGCGCTGACCTTTTTATTTTTGGAACATAAAAACATAAAAGCTGGGGATTATTTTTTTGAAGAGCCGTTGTCTGCTTTTGGGGTTGTAAAAAGATTAACGCGAGGCGTTTACGGACTTTCTCCAACGAGAGCGACGGTTTTGGAGGGCTGGACGGCTTGGCAAATGGGCGGGTATTTTGAAGAGCTTGGATTTTTTTCGCGTGAAAAATGGACAGAATCCGCCGAGGACAAAGAAGGATATCTGTTCCCGGACACATATTTTTTTCTGCCGAATACCGGGGTTAAAAGGGTAATTGAAATAATGCGGGAAAATTTTAATGCAAAGGTTTCGCCTTTGCTGGCCGATATTGAGAGTGCGGGGCGAAGTTTTGAGGATATTGTTGTGATAGCTTCCATAATAGAAAAAGAAGCAAGCGATTTTGAAGACGCGAAAATAATTTCCGGAATTTTATGGAAGCGGCTTGATGCCGGAATGGGACTTCAGGTGGACGCGGCTTTGACTTACGTCACGGGAAAGTCCTCCATGGAACTTACCGAAAAAGATTTAGCAATTGATTCGCCTTATAACACCTACAAATACCGCGGTCTTCCGCCGACACCTATAGGAAACCCGGGTTTAGACGCGATTAAGGCCGCCGTATATCCCGAAGAAACTTTGTATTGGTATTATCTGCACGGTCGTGACGGGGAGCCCAGATACGCCGTTGACTTTGAGGAACATAAAGAAAACAAGCAAAAATATTTGCGTTGATTTATTTTTGTATACATAGTATCTTTTGAAAAGATTTCTTTAAAGGAGATACGCCATGCGCTGGCTGAAGGATATGCGCGTCTGGCTTTTTGCCGCGACTTTTTTGACCGTTTCTTTTGCCGGAGCTTCTTTTTCGGGTCTTATGGATTTTCACAGACCGTTAAGTATTTTTTACGGAATGCCTTTTGCTGTTTCTTTGCTCGTGATTTTGCTTGCGCACGAAATGGGGCACTACGTCGCGGCCAGAAGATGGGGCGTGGAAGTGGATGGACCGTATTTCATACCCTTTCCGTTTTTTCTCGGCACCTTCGGGGCGTTTATAAGGGTAAAAAGTCCTATTCCGAATCGGATTGCTCTTTGTGATATCGGCGCTGCCGGCCCTTGGGCCGGAATGGGAACGGCCGTCGCGATTCTTTTTTTAGTTTATCCGCTTCGTTTAGAACTTGGGGATTTTGCGGCTAATCAGGTCAGGCTCGCTATTTTGGTTGGTTTCATTGTTACTCTTGTTAATCTTCTTCCGAGCGGTTCGCTTGACGGCGGTCATTTGGCTTATGCCTTTTTTGGGAATTTGAATCAGCGTATTGTCGGGCTTGTGATGTTTTTCTCCTCTTTGCTTACGATGGTATTTGTGGTCTTTTTCAATTCCGCGATAAGTCCTCTGGTCTTTTTTATTCTTTATATTGTTGGTGGCGGCACGATACATCCCCCTACCGAAAATGATTTATTGCCGTTAGATTGGAAGAGAAAGGTTGTGGTTATAATTACCCTTATTATTTACGCAGTTCTTCTTTACGGCTCAACCCTTGTGAGGTTTGGTTCAAAGTAAACAAATTCGCTTGGAATTTCCAAGCGAATTTTGATTTTTAATGAGGTTTTTGTTATATTTCGTAATATCCAACATGAAAAGTCAAGTTAAAAAGCCGAAGGTCTTCGTGGCCATGTCTGGAGGAGTGGACTCGTCTGTTGCGGCCGCTTTGCTTAAAAAGGGCGGTGAATTCAGTGTGGTCGGATGTTATATGAAATGCTGGTCGGCTTGGGATCAGTGCTCGGTTGAGCGCGATGCCGAAGACGCGAGGGCTGTTGCGGAAAAATTAGATATACCCTTTTATATTTTTGATTTTGAGAAAGAGTATCGCGAGCGAGTTTTTAATTACATGGTTAGAGAATATGCCGCAGGGCGCACGCCTAACCCCGATGTGCTTTGCAACTCGGAAATTAAATTCGGAATTTTTTTGGAGAAAGCGCTGGCCCTAGGCGCAGATTTTGTGGCAACGGGGCATTATGTGAGAGCCTCCGAAAGCTTTTCAGAACAGAACGCCGTCTCGCTTTGTCAGGCCGTGGACCAAAATAAAGACCAAAGTTATTTTTTGTGGCGTCTTACGCAAAAACAGCTTAAACATGTTTTGTTTCCGATAGGGGATTATTTAAAACCCGAAGTTCGCGAAATGGCGCGCGAGTTTGGATTGCCGACTGCGGATAAAAAAGATTCGCAGGGGCTTTGTTTTGTGGGAAAAGTGCCGTTTGACGAATTTTTACGCGATATTTTACCAAAAAATCCCGGGCCGATTATGACTACTTCCGGAAAGGTGATAGGCGATCATGACGGCCTTTCGTTTTACACTTTGGGTCAGCGCCACGGCATTAAAATAGGCGGAGGGACGCCCTATTATGTCGCGTCAAAAGAATTTCAGACCAACACTTTGGTTGTGGCCGAAGGAAATAAAGACGAGATACTTTTTAAAAAAGAAATTGAAGTCTCGGACATAAATTGGATTGGAGGCGCCCAACCAAAATTTCCTTTAAAATGCAAAGCGCGCATCCGTTACCGCCAGCCTCTTCAAAAATGCGCCGTATTCCCACTTGGACATCGGATGTCCAAGTTAAGGGTTGTGTTTGATGAACCGCAAAAAGCCGCAACCCCGGGCCAGTCGGCTGTATTTTACGTGCCCGCCAAAGCTTTAGTGAAGGAGGGTGGAGAACTTCTGGGTGGAGGGGTAATGGTGTAAGAGACCAAAAAATTTGTTAAAATAAAATTACAGATGATTTCTCAAGAAATAAGAGAAAAGTTTTTGGAATTTTTTAAAAAGAAGGGACACGCGGTTGTGCCTTCTTCTTCGCTTATTCCAGACGACCCGTCGGTGCTTTTTACGACCGCCGGAATGCAGCAATTCAAGCCGTATTACACCGGCGATGCCGATGCCATGCGCGATTTTGGCTCGTTAAACACAGCTTCAATCCAAAAATGTCTTCGCACATCTGATATTGATGAGGTTGGCGACGAGTCCCACCTGACATTTTTTGAAATGTTGGGGAATTTTTCTTTCGGCGGGTATTTCAAAAAAGAGGCGATAGAATGGGGCCATGAATTTATAACCAAAGAGATGGGATTGAAAATTGATTATGTTTCTGTTTTTGGGGGCGAGGGAAATATTCCAAAGGATACGGAGTCAGAAAAAATATGGAAGTCAATTGACCCGAAAATAAAAATAAAATACGCAGGCCGCGCTGATAACTTTTGGGGTCCGACGGGGGAGGAAGGCCCATGCGGGCCGACAACCGAAATTTATGTAAACGGGCTAGAAATTTGGAACATAGTTTTTAACGAATTTTATTGCAAGAAGGGGGGAAAACTAGAACCGCTT